>Ga0210405_10000077_pt1 | contig 131076 bp, 80 predicted proteins | sample IncBWH11MmetaG_FD_155492 | JGI IMG/M metagenome (GOLD analysis project Ga0210405, IMG submission 155492) | Forest soil microbial communities from Barre Woods Harvard Forest LTER site, Petersham, Massachusetts, United States - Inc-BW-H-11-M | ecosystem: Environmental > Terrestrial > Soil >... | reverse complement strand
CGCCGCCGCAAGGCGAACGTCACGCGTCAGCTCGCGCGGTGACCTGCGCAACGTGGCGTAGAGCTCTTCAGGAAGGTCGATCGTCACCACAGCCATACTGTCCTCCTTCCCCCTCCCGGGCGAGTCGTCCTCAACTGTACCAGAGCCTCGGCGGCTGGGCACCCGGACCGGGCTCGGATACGTGCAGGCGCATCCGGATCTCGCGTGGCACGCCGAAGTAGGCGGCGGTGCTGTTGAAGGTGTGGCGCGTCGCGTCGTAGAGGCGCATCCGCGCCGGTAGCTCGGCGCGCTTCGCCAGGCGCTCACAGAGCCGCTTGAGATCCGACATGGGGCCGGAGCTCCGGCCGGGAAAGATGAGGTCGCCGCAGCAGGGTAGGGCGCGCAGCAGATCGATCGCCGGGCGTCCCAGGTAGACCGACCGCGGCCCCGCCTTGGACGCCGGCAGGTGCCAGATGCGCGCGTCGAGGTCGATCGCTGCCCAGCGGTCGTTGAGGGCCTCGCCCGGCCGGCAGCGGTCAGGAGCATGAAGGTGAACGCCGCCGCCGGTGTCGAATCCTGGCGCTCCTGGCGCAGGGCCTCGCCGAGTCGCCCGAGCGCCGCCATGTCGAGCGCCTGGTGGGCAACACCCAGACGCCGTTGGCATCGACCGGCGCGGTGCGGTTGAGCGCGCTGACCATGCACGTGTCGTCGAGCTGGCCCCGGGCGGCGGTGGCGGCGAGGATCGCGATCAGCACCCCTGCCGGCGCCGCCACGACCACGCGCCTGCCGTGGCGCCGCCGCGCCAACAGCCGCTTCGGAGCCGAGGCAACGACGCACCGCTGGTTCGGACCCGCCGCCATGATCGGTTATCTCACCGTTCGCCCTGGGGCCGGGGGCGAGCGCCTGGAGGCGGGGCCACGCTCCCGCCCGTCACTGTCGATCCAGGCTTGACGACCTGGATGGCAAGAGAACAGATCTCATCCGCGTTACTTACCTGGACCCAGGCTTTGCCGGTGCCACTCGCGGTCACCAATCCATCGGGGCTCACCGTGATCACGTGCTCGTCGGTGACCAAGTAAACCGTCCCGCATGCCCGTGCGGTCACGTCCCTGTGGGTGCCGTCCAGAAGGGTACCCATCACCTTGACCTGCAGTGTCTCGCCGGGGTGCATGACCTGCGCTGGTGCCGTCGGCTTCAGAGACTGCCAGTAAAGCACGCCACCGAGATGCAGCATTGGCCAACGAAAGCCCGGCGGCTTGTTGATCGAGAAGATGGCCGACGGCCGGGCGCCCAGCAGTTGCACCAGGAGCTCGACGACCGAGCCGCTGCCCACGACGGAGACCGGATCCAGGAAGACATAGCTATTACCATTGCCCATGAGGAACGTGCCGAAATGGGCAAAGGCCGGCAGTTGTCGCTCGATCTCATTCGCCAGCTGGGATGCCACTCTGCCCCGCGGTCCGGGGCCGATGCGCAAGCCCTCGAGCCGCGCGTCCCACTGCGCGCCGCGAGGGTAGAGCACCAGGTGACCCGCGATCGTGGCATAGCGGTAGACGGGTGCCAGCTCGACGATCTTCTCCAAGACGCCTTGCAGTGTGGGCCGTGACAGGACGAAGCTGATCTTTGGGTCATCGTCGCTTTCGATGAACGACAGCGGCACGCCATGGTCGTTGTAGAGCCTCACGGCGACGCTGAAGACCGTCTCATCGCGGACCGACAGGTCTCCAAGCCCTCGCGCCAGAGCGCGCTGGGCACTCTCGTCCGTCAAGGCGCAGGGCGAAGCTTGCCGATCCAGTGGAGCGTCGCCGTCGCTCGGTGGCGCCGCCTCGGACGCACTGCCGCGGCCGGAGATCGATGCCGCCAGAACCGCACCCAAGAGCCAAGAATGCCAGCGGTGAGCGGTCATGAGATACCTATTGGCGAGTGATCGCGCCGGAGCGCGGCGGAGGACGAGACCGGGACAGCCCAGGGAGCGGATGTCGGATGAGGGCCTCCTAGCCGGTTCTCCCGCGAGGGGTACAGGAACATGTGGACCTGCGGCGGCTGCGCGTGTTGAGTGCGGGAGCCGACGTCCTTAGGGTGAAAACGGCTCGGCGAGAAGCCACGGCACGTGAGCCTGGAAGTCGAGCTGAACAAGTGGCAAGCCCTTGAACGACTTCGGCACCAGCGTCAGCTTGGTGCTCACGCCGAGACGAAACGACTCGGTCACGGGCGCCAGGTCCATGGTCCACGAGCTCTGGGTAACCTGGCGGCTGGCGTCCGCGCCGGCGTGCAGCCCGCCGGCGAGGTGGAAACACCCGCCGTAGAGGTGAACTCCCGGGCTCACTTCCCCATAGTGCCAGACCTCCGCTTCGCGGCTCGAATCGATGCCGAGGAAGGTAAGGATCGCCAGCGCCTCCGCCGGGTAGGCGAGCGGGCGGGCAGCGGCGAAATTGCGACAGTGAAGACATCCGCAAGCCTCCGGCCCGCCTTGGCCGCGCGCCGCATAAGCGCGCCGCGTTTCCTCAAGAAGGACGTCGATCTCCCACCTCAGCACGCTGACTCGCATCGACACTCCTCTGGGTCGCGGTCTCGCCTATCGCGCATCGTAGGAGGCATGTTCGGCACGATCAAGGGCCTCCAGATGGCTTTCAGGGGAGCGGGGCTCCCGGTTGCTGATCCATGTCCGAAGGCGAGGTCGATGGCCGGGCGCAATGTCGATCGCCGCAGGCAACTCCGGCGGCATGCCAGCCGGGGTGGGCTCACAGCCCCCCGTGGAACCGTCCGAATCCGTGCGCGAGCATGAGCGACATGATCAGGATGCCCACCCCGAGGACGAGCACGTGCCGGGTGTTGCGCAAACTGAAATCGCCGACACGACAGACCAGCAGGTAGCCGACGGCAAGGTTGAAGAGGCCCCAGAGGACATTGATCGTCGAGGAGGACAAACCCTCCCCGGGCGGCGATGCAAAGGGGCTCTGGAAGGCATGTCCCGAGATCCCGTTGCCGAGATGGGGCAGGGTGTTCGCGAGGAATGCGCCCCCGAAGAGGTACGCCACATAGTGATACCACCGCATGGTTGCTCCCTTGCCCGCACACGCACAACTTCGAAGCCGGCACGAGACTCGACCTCGCCCAGCGCCTGGGCGAGCCCGCGCCGGCCCCCCCACGTGAGATCGCCGCCATCGGCGCTACCGGCCGCCGTGGTCGCAGAAGCTCTCCCGCAACCCGAAGACCAGGGACCCCTCGGGAACCGGCGGCCTGGGCGCGCCGCCGGTCCCGGCAGGCCTGGTGCCGGCTTACCTGCTGATCTTACCCTCGGCGCGGAACCGGCGGTGCGCACTCCGGGCAGGTGTAGAAAGCCGGTATCGAGTAGTGCCCACCCGGCGCGTCTGCCAACCGACGGTGATGCAGGGCGGCCAGGGTCTCGGTCCGTAGCGAGAGCTTCTTCAGCTGCGAGGTATTCTTCTTCATGGTCCTATCTCCTATGGTTGTCTGCCCCTCCAAGAGAGAGTGTGACCCGAAGCCGGAAAGAGGATCCTGGGCCGGGTACCTGCTGGAGTACAGGCGATCCCGAAGGAGGTGCTGGCGACGACCTTCGGCGTGCCGGCCGGGCGCTTCGATGGGCTTGATCTGGACGTGAGCTACATCGCGCCGCAGTAGGGTTTCGGGCGCCTTGGTCTCAGGAGATCGCTTGGCCGAGATCTGAAGCGGCGGGTGAAGGCGACAGGGTGCTCGGATCGCGAGTCGGCTTGGCGATACCGGCGATAGTGGCCGCAATGGCTCGAATGGCCGCAGTCAGCAGGCGACCGGTGGTCGCCACGTGCGGCGGGAGGAACATCGACCGGTGGCCGCCGGGGACCCTGTGGATCTCGAGGCCGCCGTGCGCCAGCCTCCTCCAGGTTCGCTTCCGGGTGCCCTGAAGGCCTTCCGCGGCACGCAGGAAGAGCACGCGGCCACTGTAGGGGCCCGGCTCGTAGAGGTGAAGCGCCCGGCGCTGGCCGTCGATCGCCGCGAGCAGGCGCAAGAGGTCGGCGCTGCCGTAGGACGCGGGGAGCCCGCCGGCGCGGCGAGCGCGATCGAGGAGCAGCGCCAGCCGGCTCTCGCCGTCGAGACCCGCCAGCTCCCGGCCCAGCGTGCGCTCGTCGCCACCGGTCAGCCAGGCCAGGAAAGCCGCTTGCGGGTCGACCTCGTCCGCCGCGGGCACCGCGGCCGACGCCGCCCGAGCCAGCGGCTCGCCGGCCCAACTGTCGAGCAGCGCGAGCAGCGCCACCTCCTGGCCACCGGCGGTGAGCTGGCGCGCCATCTCGAAGGCGATGCAGCCGCCCATCGAGCTGCCCGCGAGCAGATACGGACCCGCGGGCCGCCAGGTCAGCAGCGCTTCGAGATACTGCGCGGCCATCTCTTCGAGCCGTTCCGGCACCGTGCCGCCGGTCAGAGCAGGTGTCTGGAAGCCGTAGACCGGCTGGTCCGGCCCCAGCTCCCGCGCCAGGTGGCGGTAGATCTGGACGTCGCCGAAGACCGGATGGATCAGCACCAGCGGCGGACGCCTGCCGTCCCCCGGCTGCAAGCCCACCAGGTTCGCGGGCAGCGTCGCGCGCTCCTCCCCCCGGGCGAGCGCAATGCCCAGCGCCGACGCGGTCTCCCTGGTCGGCTCGCCGAGCGCCGCCTCCGCCGCCGGGTCCCACGAGCGCTTTCCCGCCCCGGCGTCCACCTGGCGGTGGGAGTGGAACTTGACGTCGCCCAGCATCCGCGACTGGGCGTGGATGCCGTCGATCATCTTGCCCGGCCGCGACTCGTAAGGCCGTGCCATGGCAGGCTCGTAGGCCAGGCCGAGGAAGGCGCACACGGCGGCCAGCACCCGCCCCGGTTCGCGCACCAGCTGCTCGAAGGAGACGGTGTGCCAGCGCTCCGGCGGCACCTCGCCGCGCAGCTCCAGGATGTTCTGGTGGGCCACCGTCCAGGACAGCTCTGCCAGCTCCCGACGAGTGAACGGATGGCCAGCGCCGAAGAAGCCGAAGAAGATCTGGTCCAGCTTCGCCTCCGTGAAGGAGCGGATGGTGGCGCAGGGGTGGCGGACCAGGTGGACGTAGAGAGGGCCCGCGAAGTCCTCCTCCGCCCGCCTCAGCGCTTGCCGGTCCCAGGCGTAGGTCGGCGTCTTGTCCACCAGCAGGCGCTCGCCGAGGTCTTGCTGCAACAGGCCGTAGAAGCGGCGCGTGCTCCAGCCGGCGTCCTCGCAGCCGGCGATCAGGCCGAGGGCCTCGGTCGCCGCGCAGCCGCGGATCTCCATCAGCGCCCGCACCGCACCCTCCCGGCGGAAGGCGTCCCTGCCGGAGAGAGCCCGCCGCCGCTCGGCGAGCGTCCGGTACGACAGCAGCTCGAGCTCCGGCGGCGCGAACAGCCGCGAGTGGCCGGCCAGCATCACCCGCAGCAGGGTCGAGCCCGACCGCGGCGGCGACAGCACGAACACCGCCGGCGGATTCCGCTTGCCGGCCACCTCCGGGGCTGCCGCCGGCTGCATCACCCGAGCGCCGAGCAGCTGGCGCAGCCGCGCGACTTGGGCGCGATCGACGCGGCCCGCGGCCGCCGGCTCGCTTGCGGCGGCGGCACCGTCGTCGCCCTCGCCGCCCTCGCCTCCCCACAGCCTTGCCACCGCCCGCGGGTGCTCGGCGGCGAGGTGCGCCGCCAGGCCGGCGATCGTCGGCGCGTCGAACAGCGTCACCACGTGCACGATCTCTCCCAGCTTCTCCTGCAGCCGGTAGATCAGCATCGCGCCGCTCAACGAGTTGCCACCCAGGGCGAAGAAGTTGTCCGCGATCCCGAAGCTGGCCGCGGGCAGCGCGTCGCGCCAGAGGTCGGCCAGGTAGCGTTCGAGCGGCGTCCGCGGCATTACCAGCTCGCTCTGCGCCGCGCCGCTTGCCGCCGGCTCGGGCAGCGCCCGGCGATCGATCTTGCCGCTCGGCGTCAGCGGCAGCGCCGACAGCTCCACCCAGGCGCTCGGCAGCATGTGCTCGGGCAGGCTCGCCGCCAGCCACCGCCGCAGCTCGTCGCGCTCCACCGCCGACCCCGGCCGCGGCACCACGTAGGCCACCAGCTGGGCCGCCGCGCCAGAGCCCCGCGCCACCACCGCCGCCGCGGCCACCGTCTGGTGCCGGGCGAGCCGCGCCTCGATCTCGCCCAGCTCGATGCGGAAGCCCCGGATCTTGACCTGGTGGTCGCTGCGGCCCAGGAAATCGATCGCCCCGTCCGGCAGGTAACGCGCCAGGTCGCCCGTCCGGTAGAGCCGGCCACCCCCCGGCGGGGCCCCTGGCGCTGACGCGCCGCCCCCACCGCTCTCGGGATCGGGGACGAACCGCTCGGCCGTCAGCCCGGGCCGCCGCAGGTAGCCGCGGGCCGGCTGCACGCCGCCGATGTAGAGCTCGCCGGGCACCCCCACCGGCACCGGCCGCAACGCGGCATCCAGCAGCTGGATGGTGGTGTTGGCGATCGGCCTGCCGATCGGCACGCCGCCCAGCCCGCGGCCCGGGTCCGACGCCCCGGCCGCGCGGCGCTGCACGGCCGGCAGGCACTCCCAGGCGGTGACGTCCACCGCCGCCTCGGTCGGACCGTAGAGGTTGTACAGCGGCACCGCCAGCCGCTCACGGTAGCGCGCCAGCAGTTCGGCCGGCAGCACCTCGCCGCTCGCCACCACCCGCCGCAGGCCGCCGGCGCCTGACAGGTCCGGCGCGTCGAGCAGCGCCCGCAGCATCGACGGCACGAAGTGCACCGTCGTCACCCGCTCGCGGGCGATCAGGTCGAGCAGGTAGTCGGTGTCCTGGTGGCCGCCGGGGCGCGCCACCACCAGCCCCGCACCGCACAGCAGCGGCCAGAACAGCTCCCACACCGAGACGTCGAAGCTCAGCGGCGTCTTCTGCACCACCCGGTCCGACGCCTCCAAGCCAAACGCCGACTGCATCCACGACAGCCGGTTGACGATGGCGCGGTGGGTGTTCATCGCGCCTTTCGGCCGCCCGGTCGAGCCCGAGGTGTAGATCACGTACGCAAGGTTGTCCGGGTCGACCGGCACCTCGGGACCCTCGGCCGCCGGCGGCGCCGCGCCTCCCGGCGCATCCAGGCAGATCACCGTGGCGGCCGACGCTCCTAGCCCGCTCACCAGCCGCTGCTGCGTCAGCAGCACCGGCACCGCGGCTTCCTCCAGCATGAAAGCCAGCCGCTCGCGCGGATACGAAGGATCCAGCGGCAGGTAGGCGCCGCCCGCCTTGAGCACCGCCAGCACCCCCACCATCATCTCGGCCGACCGCTCGACGCACAGCCCCACCAGCACTTCCGGCCCCACTCCCGCCGTCCGCAGCCGGTGGGCCAAGCCGTTGGCCCGGCCGTCCAGTTCCCCGTAGCTCAGCCACTCGCCCGCGAAACCTACCGCCGGCGCCTCCGGGCTCCGCCGCGCCTGTGCCGCGAGCAGCTGGTGCAGACAGCCCGCCTCACCCCAGCGCACCGTCGTGTCGTTCCAGTCGAGCAGCTGCCGCCGCTCGGCACGGCTCAGCAGCGGCAACGCGGCGAGCGGCCGCTCGGGATCGGCCAGCGCCGCCCGCAGCAGGGTCTCCAGCTGCTGCATCAGCCGCCCCACCGTCGCGCCGTCGAACAGGTCGCGGTTGTAACGGCAGACCCCTTCCAGACCGCTCGCGGCCTCGTGCAGCGACAGCGTCAGATCCACCTTGGCGCTGCGGTTGTCGATCGCCACCGCCGCCGCCTCCACTCCCGGCAGCCGCAGCTCCCGCCATGGCGCGTTCTGCAGCACCAGCATCACCTGGAACAGCGGCGACTGCGACAGGCTGCGCTCCGGCGCGAGCTCCTCGACCAGCTGCTCGAACGGCAGCTCCTGGTGCGCGTAGGCCCCCAGCGTCACCTCCCGCACCTGGCCCAGCAGCGCCGCCAGCCCCTCCTCGGCCACCGGCTGCACCCGCAGCGCCAGGGAGTTGAGGAACAGGCCGATCAATCCCTCCACCTCGGTCCGCGTGCGGCCCGCGATTGGCGTGCCCAGGACCAGGTCGGGCCGGCCGATCTGGCGCAGCAGCACCAGGTCCAAGGCGGCGGCGAGCAGCATGAACAGCGTCACCTTCTGCGCGCGCGCGGCGGCGCGCAGCTCGCCGGCGAGCGCCGCGTCGAACCGCACTGGACGCACCTCCCCCGCCCAGCGCTGTAGTGCAGGACGCGGCCGGTCGGCGGGCGGCGAGGTCAGCGGCGGCGCGCCGCGCAGCCGCTCCCGCCAGTAGTCCAGCCGCCGCCGCAGGACGTCGCCCTGCAGCCAGTCGCGCTGCCAGCAGGCGAAGTCGGCGTACTGGACGGGCAGCTCCGGCAGCCGCGCGGGCCGCCTCGCCTGAGCGGCGCCGTACAGCTCGGTCAGCTCGCCCAGCAGCACGCCGACCGACCAGCCGTCGGCGGCGATATGGTGCACCGCCAGCAGCAGCCAGTGCTCCGCCGCCTCCGCCGCCGCCACCGACGTGGCGCCGCGCCCCAGCCAGAGCAGGCACGCGCGCACCGCCGGCCGGGCGGCAAGGTCGAAGGGGGTCGCCGCATCCCGGTCCGCCAGCCCGCTGGCCGTCCTCGCGCGCCGCGTCATGGGCAGCCGGGAGAGGTCCACCAGCGGCAGCGCCCCATCCATCGCGGGCGCGATGCGCACCACCGGACGGCCGCCGCGCACCGCGAAGGTGGTGCGCAGCGTCTCGTGGCGGCGCACCACTCCGGCCAGGGCGGCAGCCAGGGCGGCGCGGTCCAGAGCCCCTCGCAGCCGCAGGGTGCTGGCAATGTTGTAGGTGGGCGTCCCCGGCCGCAGCTGCTCCAGGAACCACAACCGCTCCTGGGCAAACGAGAGCGGCAGCTCGCGGTCGCGCGGCACCGCCAGGATCGGCGGCATCGCGGCAGCCTCCGCGAGCCCGGCGAGCCCGCCCACACCGGCCACCGCCGCCGCCATCCCGGCAAGGTCCGGCGGCTCGGAACCACCCGCCGGCACCGGCGGCAGCAGGGTGCTCAGCTCCCGGGCCAGGCCCGAGAGGGTCGGACGCTCGAAGACCCGGCGCAGCGGCAGCTCCACCCCGAGCTCCCCGCGCACCCGGGAGACCAGCTGGGTCGCCAGCAGCGAGTGGCCGCCCAGCTCGAAGAAGTCGTCGTCCGCCCCCACCTGCCGGACTCCCAGCAGCTCGCTCCAGAAGCCCGCCAGCAGCCGCTCGGCCGGAGTGCGGGGTGTGCGCGTGGCGCCCTCGCCGCCCAGGCCCGCGCTCTCCGAGGGCGCCGGCAGCGCCTGGCGATCGAGCTTGCCGTTGGCGGTCAGCGGCAGGCGCTCCAGGGTCACGTAGGCGGCGGGCACCATGTAGGGCGGCAGCTGCGCCGCGACGAAGGTCCGCAGCTGCCGCGGGTCGAGGGGTGCGGCGGCCGGGCTGGGGGTGCCGGCGGCGACGCGGCGCACCACGTAGGCCACCAGGCGTTTGCCGCCGGTTGCCGGCTCGTCGCGGTCCACCACCGCCACCTCGCCCACCTCGGGGTGGCGGGCCAGCGCCGCCTCGACCTCGCCCAGCTCCAGACGGAAGCCGCGGATCTTGACCTGCCGGTCGATGCGCCCCAGGAACTCGATCACGCCGTCGGCGCGCCACCGCGCCAGGTCGCCGGTGCGGTAGAGGCGGCCGCCGGCCTCGCCGCCGGCGCCCGCGAAGGGGTCGGGGACGAAGGCCGCGGCGGTCAGGTCCGGGCGGCCGAGATAGCCGCGCGCCAGGCAGAGGCCGGCGATGCACAGCTCGCCCTGCGCCCCCGGCGGCAGCTCGCGCTGGTCGCGCCCGAGCACGTAGAAGCGGGCGCCGGCGATCGGCCAGCCCAGCGGCACCGTCGGGCCCGTGCAGGCATCGGCACGGCCGCTCCATTCCGTCACCGAGACGGTTGCCTCGGTGGGGCCGTAGCGCGACACCAGCAGCGCCGGCGGGGCGGTCCGGCCGGCTTTTGCGGTCCCCGCGGCCATGGCCGAGTCGAAGAGCGGCAGCAGATCGGCCGGCACCCGCTCGCCGCCGGTGACCACGCGGCGCAGCGAGCGGCAGCGTCGGAGCGCCTCCTCGGCGAGCAGCGCCGGGAGCAGCGCCGGCGGGGCGTTGGCGTTGGTCACCTGCTCCACCTCGATGAGGTTGGCCAGGTAGCCCGCCTCCTGCCGGCGCGCCGCCGCCGCCAACACCACCGTGCCGCCCATCCACAGCGGTGCGAACAGCTCGACCACCGAGACGTCGAAGGCGAGCCGCGCTCGTTGCAGCACGCGGGCGCCGGGCTCGAGGTCGGCCGCCACCTGGAAGCGCAGGCGGTTGACGACGGCGCGGTGGACCGTCACCACCCCTTTGGGGGCACCCGTGGAACCGGAGGTGTAGAGGACATAGGCGGTGTTGTCTGCCTGCGGCGGCAGGGGCGGCGATGGGGGAGGCGCTGGGTAAGGGATGCCGCGCTCCGCGGTCCCGGCGCCGCCCTCGCCGCCGGGCCCCGTCGCCGCGACGGCAAGCCACGCCGGGGACGCGAGGAGCACCTGGCCACCCAGGCCCTGCAGCCGCTCCACGGCCTCGCCGTCGGCGAGGACCACCCTGGCCGCCGAATCGGCGAGGATCTGCGCCTGCCGGTCGCGCGGGTGGGAGGGATCGAGGGGCAGGTAGGCGCCGCCGGCTTTCAGGACGCCGAGGAGCCCCACCACCAGGTCGAAGGAGGGCTCGACGCAGATGCCGACGACCTGCTCCGGCCCCACCCCCAGGCCGCGGAGCAGGCAGGCCAGCCGCTCGGACTGCGACGCCAGCTCACCATAGGTCAGCGCCAGCTCGCTCCGGCCATCCGCCCCGCGCGCGGCCAGCGCCACCGCGTCCGGATGACGCGACGCCTGCCGCTCGAAGGGCGCATGCACCAGGTCGTCGCCGCCCGGCTCCCAGCCCCCGTTCCATTCCACCAGCAGCTGGTGGCGCTCCGCCTCGCCGAGCAACGGCAGCTCCGAGAGGCGCCGCTCCGGCGCCGCGGCGACCGCCCGCAGCAGCTCGCGCAGCTGACCGGACAGCCGCTCGATCGTCGCCGGCTCGAACCGCCCCGCGCGGTAGGTCCAGCTGCCCGCCAGGCCGCCCCCGGCGGCGGCCGCCACGGCCAGCGACAGCTCGAACTTGGCGGTGCCGGTGTCGCTCTCCAGGTGCTCCACCACGAGCCCCGGCATCGACGGCGGCGCCAACTCGGGTTGCAGCGCCAGCAGCGCCTGGAAGAATGGCGTCTCGCCCGCCTCCCGCCGCGGCGCCAGCTCCGCCACCAGCTGCTCGAACGGCACCTCTTGGTGCGCGTAGACGGCCAGCGCCGCCTGGCGCGCACGCCCCATCAGCTCGAGGAAGCCAGGGTCGCCCGAGAGGTCCAGCCGCAGCACCAGGGTGTTGACGAACAGGCCGATGAGGTTCTGCACCTCCGGCCGGTCGCGGTTGGCCACCGGCACGCCGACCGCCACGTCCTCCTGGCCGCCGTGGCGCCCGAGGAGGACGTCGAACGCCGCCAGCAGGGTCATGAACAGCGTCGCGCCGTGGCGCCGCGCCAGCGCCGTCAGGTCGCCGGCGATGGCGGCGGCGAGAGCAAAGCCGCGCCGCGCGCCGCGCCGGCTCGCGGCGGCGGCGGCCGGCCGGTCGCCGGGCAGCTCGAGAGGCGGCGGCGCGCCGCGCGGACCCGCGAGCTGCTCGCGCCAGAAGTCCAGCTCGGCCGCCAGCCGCTCACCCGTCAGCCGCTCGCGCTGCCAGTGGGCAAAGTCGGCATACTGGATGGGCAGCTCCGGCAGCGCTCCCGGCGCCGGCGGCAGGCCGCTCACCCCGGCGGCGTAGAGCGCGGCCAGCTCGCGCGCCAGCACCTCGATCGACCAGCCGTCGCCGACGACGTGGTGGAGGGTCAGCAGCAGCTCGTGCAAGGCCGCCGGCCCCGGCGGCGCGGCGGGAGCGCCGCCGTCCAATCGCAGCAGGACGGTGCGCAGCAGCGGTCCGGCGGCCAGGTCGAAGGGGCGCCGGGCCTCTGCCGCCCGCAGGCGGGCCGCCTCCGCCGCGCGGCGGCTGGCAGGCAGGCCGGCCAGGTCGATTCGCCGCAGCTCACCGCTCTCGGTCGGCGCCGCCGAGTTCGCCACCGCTGCCACCACTGCCACCGGCCGCGCGCCGCCGCCGGCGCCGGCCACGATCCTGGTGCGGAACACCTCGTGGCGGCGGCGCACCTCGCCGAGACCGGCCGCCAGCGCCGCGACCCGCAGCGCTCCGGTGAGGCGCAGGGCAAAGGGCATGTTGTAGGCCGGGCTGCCCGGTTCCAGCTGGTCGATGAACCAGAGGCGCTCCTGGGCGAAGCTGAGCGGCAGCGGCCGCCCTCGCGCCTCGGGCGGCAGCGGCGGCGGCGGCACCCGCGGGATGGCCGCTGCCAGGAGGCCGCCCTGCCGGACCGCCGCGATCGCCGCCGCCAGCGCCGCCACGCTGGCGTCTTCGAAGACCTTGCGCAGCGGCAGCTCGACCTGGAAGACCTCCCGCACCCGCGCCAGCAGGCGGGTGACGAGCAGCGAATGGCCGCCGAGATCGAAGAAGCTCTCATGGATGCCGACCTCGCCGCGGCCGTCGCCACGGGCCACCTCGAGGCCCAGCAGGCTGGCGAAGAGACCGGTCAGGATCTCCTCGTCGGGAGTGCGCGGCGCCACCCGCCCCCGCACCGCGCCGGACCCGCCACCCCACCGCGGCGCCGGCAGCGCCTTGCGGTCCACCTTGCCGTTGGCGGAGAGCGGCAGCGCGCCGAGCACCACGAAGGCCGCCGGCACCATGGCCTCGGGCAGGCTCCGCCGCAGGCTGCCGCGCAGGTCGTCGATCAGCGCCGCCTCCGCCTCCGGCGCCAGGCAGGCGCCGGCGGGGTCCGCCGCCGGCGACGGCTGCCGCGGCACCAGGTAGGCGACCAGCCGCGGCCCGAGATCCGCCGGGCTCCCCGGCTCCACCGGGGCCGCCATCGTGACCACCGCCTCCCGCACTCCCGGGTGGCGGACCAGGGCCGCCTCGATCTCTCCCGGCTCGATGCGGACGCCGCGGATCTTCACCTGGTGGTCGAGACGGCCCAGGTAGTCGATGGCGCCGTCCGGCAGGTAGCGTGCCAGGTCGCCGGTACGGTAGAGGCGGGCGCCGGCGGCACCCCTGAGGGGGCTGAGGGGGGCGAGGGGGCCGACGGGGTCGGGCACGAACCGTTCGGCGGTCAGCTCCGGGCGCCCCAGGTAGCCGCGCGCGAGCTGCACGCCGCCGATGCACAGCTCCCCGGGCACGCCGATGGGCAGCTGCCGGCCCTCGTGGTCGAGCACGCGGAGGCGGGTGTTGGCCACCGGCCGTCCAATCGGCACCAGCCGCCGCGGGCCGGCCCGCTCCGTGGCCCAGGAGGTCACCTCCACCGCCGCCTCCGTCGGGCCGTAGAGGTTGTGCAGCGGCGCATCGAGGGCAGCGTAGTACTGCTGCTGCAACTCGTAGGAGAGGGCCTCGCCGCTCGCCATCACCCGCCGGAGCGAGGGCAGGCGCGAACCCGCGGGCCGCTCGGCACGATCGGCGCCATCGAGGAAAGCTGAGAGCATCGCCGGCACGAAGTGCACGTTGGTGATCTCGTGACGGGCCAGGGCCCGCCGCAGGTAGGCGCTGTCGCGATGACCCTCGGGGCGGGCCATCACCAGGCAGGCACCGGTGGCGAGCGGCCAGAACAGCTCCCAGACCGAGACGTCGAAGCTCAGCGGCGTCTTCTGCAACACGCGATCGGTGGCGGCCAGCCGGTGGCGCTCCTGCATCCAGAGCAGCCGGTTGACGATGCCGCGATGGGTGTTCATCGTCCCCTTCGGCTGGCCGGTCGACCCGGAGGTGTAGATGACGTAGGCCAGGTTGTCCGGCTGCAGGCCGCTCGACCCGCGCCACCGGCCGCGGCCCGGGCGCCGCCGCCGGGCCGGCTCGGGATCGAGCCAGACGGTCGTCACGCCGGCCGCCGCCTCGCCCAGCCAGGGCAGCGAGCGCCGGCCTGGCGCGAGGCGGCGGCAACCGGGGAGGTTCGGCGAGGCGACCAGCACCCTGGCGCCCGAGTCGCGCAGCATGAAACGGAGGCGCTCGGCCGGGTAGCCGGGATCGAGCGGCAGGTACGCCGCGCCCGCCTTGAGGATGGCGAGCAGGGCGGCCACCATCACGGCCGAGCGCTCGGCGCAGATCGCCACCACGCTCTCCGGTCCGACTCCGAGCCGCCGCAGATCGGCTGCCAGGCGGTTGGCGCGGGCCTCCAGGGTGCCGTAGGTCAGGGTCTCGACCCCGGCCCCGGCTTCGGGGCCGGCTGCGGTCTCGGCGAGGACCGCCACCGCGTCCGGAGCGCGGCGCGCCTGCTCCTCGAACAGCTGGTGCAGGAGGCGGTCGCCAGGGTGGGCGGCCGTATCGTTCCACTCCCAGAGCAGCTGCTGCCTCTCGCCCTCTCCCAGCAGCGGTAGCGTCGCGATGTCGAGCCCACGGTGGGTGCCGGCTCCCACCGCGGCGAGCAGGGACTGGAAATGGCCGGCCAGCCGCTTGACGGTGACGGCGTCGAAGAGGCCGGTGCGGTACTCGAACGAAAGGGCGAGCCCCCGCGGCCCTTCGCGCGCATCGATGGTCAGCTCCAACTTGGCGGCCGTCGCATCCAACTCGCCGAGCTCGATCTCCAGGTCGGGCGTCGGCCGTTGCCGCGCGGCGGTGGTGGCGCTTTGCAGCACCAGCATGACCTGGAAGAACGGCGTGGTGTCGAGATCGCGCCGCGGCGCCAGCGCCTCCACCAGCTTCTCGAAGGGCAGCTCCTGGTTGGCGTAGGCGGCGAGGCAGGTCTGCCGCACCTGCAGCAGCAGGCCGTGGAAGCTCGGGCGGCCGGCCAGGTCGGCGCGCAGCGCGAGCGTGTTGACGAAGCAGCCGATGAGCCCCTCGATGTCCAGCCGGTCGCGGTTGGCGATCGGCGTCCCCACCACCAGGTCCAGCTGCCCGGTGTAGCGGCAGAGCAGCACGTCGAACGCGGCCAGGAGCACCATGAACAACGTCGCCCCGCCCTCCAGGGCCTCGCGGTGCAGCGCCGCGGTGACCGCCGAGGGCACCAGCTCGCGGACGCACGCCCCGGCCAGATCCGGCACCGGCGGCCGCGGCCGGTCGGCGGGCAGCGCCAGCTGGCAGAGCGGGCCTGCCAGCGCCTGGCGCCAGTAGGCGAGCTGCGGCGCGAGCGCCTCGCCGGTGAGCCGCTCCCGCTGCCAGCGGGCGAAGTCGAAGTACTGGATCGGCAGCTCGGGAAGCGGGCCGGCGGCGTAGAGCGCCGCCAGCTCGCGCAGGAAGACCGTGACCGACCAGCCGTCCGCGACGATGTGATGCAGCACCAGGACGAGCAGGTGTTGCTCCGGGTCCAGCCGCAGCAGGGCGGCGCGCAGCAGCGGCCCGGTGGCGAGATCGAACGGGCGGCGGCCGAAGCTGGCGCCCAGCGCTCGGCCGGTGGCGGCGGCCGCCTCGCCGAGCGGCGCCAGGTCGATCAGTGGCAGCTCCACCGCGCGCGGGGGCGACACCACCGGCGACGGCCGCCCGGCGGCGAGCGGGTAGGCCGAGCGCAGCACGGCGTGGCGGCGCACGATCTCGTCGAGGCTGCCGGCGAGCCGCGCCGGGCTGAGCGCGCCGCTGAAGCGCAGCGCGCCGGCGACGTTGTAGGCGGTGCTGTCCGGCGCCAGCTGCGCGAGGAACCAGATCCGCTCCTGAGCGTAGGAGAGGACGAGATCATCATGGCTCTCCGGCAGGCGCACCGGCGGCAGGCGCCGCGGGATGAGCGAAAGGGTTGGCCTGGCGAGGTCCGCGCCGTCGCCGATCGCACCCGCGACCTCGCGCGCCATCGCCGCGAGCGTCGGGTGCTCGAACACCCGCCGCAGCGGTAGCTCCACTCCCAGCTCCTCGCGCACCCGCGAGACCAGGCGCGTGGCCAGCAGCGAATGGCCGCCGAGCGCGAAGAAGTCGTCACCCGGTCCGATCGCCGCGCCACCCCCGCCGGCAGCCGCCGCGCCTCGCTCGGGCGCGCCGGCGGCCATTGCCGTCGGGGGCCGCCTTGGCCCCAGCAGCTCCGCCCAGAACCCGGCCAGCAGCTCCTCGACCGGGGTGCGGGCGGCGAGCTGTCCCACCGGCAGCTCGGCCTGCCGCGGCGGCTGTAGCCACTCGGGCTCCGGCAGGGCGTCGCGGTCCACCTTGCCGTTGGCGGTCAGCGGCAGAGCCGCCAGGAGCACCACCGCCGCCGGCACCGCGTGGTCCGCCAGGCGCTCGGCCAGGAAGCCGCGCAGCCCGGCCGAGGTCAGCTGGGATCCCGGCCGCGCCACCACCCAGGCCACCAGCCGCCGGTCGTCCGGCCCCGCCCGGCGAGCCGCCACCATGCTCTGCTCCACGCCGGGGTGGCGGGCCAGCTGGGCCTCGACCTCTCCCGGCTCGATGCGGAAGCCGCGGATCTTCACCTGCCGGTCGATACGGCCGAGGAACTCCAGCTGCCCGCTCGGCAACCAGCGCGCCAGGTCGCCGGTCCGGTAGAGGCGGCCGCCCGAGCCGCCGCGTCCACCGGCAAACGGGTCGGGGACGAAGCGCTCCGCCGTGAGATCCGGGCCGCCGAGGTAGCCGCGGGCCAAACCGTCGCCGCCGGTCACCAGCTCGCCGGGCACCCCCACCGGCACCGCCTGGCCCTGGCGGTCCCAGAGGTAGACGGTGCTGTTGCCGATCGGCCTGCCGATCGGGACCGAAGGCGACGTGGCGCCCGCCTCGGGGGCCGCCGTCATGCGATGGCAGCTGGTGATGGTGGTGTTCTCGGTCGGCCCGTAGGCGTTGACCAGCAGGCAGCCGGGCAGCTCCTGCAACGCCCGCCGCACGTGCGGCGCCGACAGGACGTCGCCGCCGGACAGCAGCTGGCGCAGACCGCCCAGGCTCTCGACCCGGCTCTCGACCATCTGGTGGAAGAGGCCGGCGGTCAGAAAGAGGGTGGTGACCCCGCCGCGCCGCAGCGCCTCGCCCAGCTCGCGCAGGTCCGGCGGTCCCGGCGCGAACAGCTCCAGCCGGCCGCCGCCCAGGAGCGGCCCCCAGATCTCCAGGGTGGAGGCGTCGAAAGCCAGCGGCGCCACGTGCAGCCACACCTGGCCGGAACCGCAGTCGGCGAAACCAGCCTCCCGGACCAGCCGGACCACGCCGCGATGGACCACCGCCACCCCTTTGGGAGCGCCCGACGAGCCCGAGGTGAACATCACGTAAGCGAGGCTCTCCGGACCGGCGCCCACCTCCCGCGGCTCGAGATCGGCCTCGCTTTCGCCGTCGAGCTCCCGACCGCCGCCGAGCGGGAGCACCCGCGCCCTGGTCTCGGCCAGGAGGGCCTGCTGGCGAGGCCATGGCAGGCCCGGGTCGAGCGGCAGGTAGGCGCCGCCGCTCTTGAGCGTTCCCAGCAGCGCCACCACCATGGCCGGCGAGCGCGGCAGCGCCACCGCCACCAGGGCCTCCGGCCCCACCCCCAGGCGGCGCAGGCGCCGCGCCAACCGGTTCGAGCGGCGGTGGATCTCGCCGTAGGTCAGCTGCTCGGCGCCGGCAGCCACCGCCACCGCGTCCGGCCGGCGCAGTACCTGGGCGGCGAACAGCTCGTGAACCAGGCTCTCCCGGGGATAGGCGGTGGCGGCCCCCGACCACTCCGCCAGCAGCTGGTGGCGCTCGCCGGCACCGAGCAGTGGCAGCTCGTCGATGCTCCGCGGTGGCGACGCGGCGCCGGTCGCCACCGCCGCGAGCAGACGGCAGTACTGCTCCGCCAGGCGCCTGACCGTCGCCACGTCGAACAGGTCGCGGCTGAACTCGAACGACAGCGCCAGGCCGGTGGGAGTCTCGGCCGCCTGCACCAGGAGGTCGAACTTGGCGGTTTCGATCGGCAGCTCGCAGAACTCCATCGTCAGCGAGTCCCGGTGGGCGCCCGGCGGGCCGGCCGCGCCGGCCGGCACCTCGACGCTGGTGACGGTCGTCGCGTTCTGCAGCGCCAGCGCCACCTGGAACAGCGGCGTCGTCGCCAGGTCGCGCCGCGGCGCGAGCGTCTCGACCAGCTTCTCGAACGGCATCTCCTGGTGCGCGTAGGCGCCCAGGCTCACCTCCCGCACCGCGGCCAGCAGCTCCGGGAAACCGGGCCTGCTGCCCTGGAGCGACGACGCCAGCCCGCCGAGGTCCGAGCGCAGCGCCAGGGTGTTGACGAAACAGCCGATCAGCCCCTCGATGTCCAGCCGTTCGCGGTTGGCGATCGGCGCCCCGACCACCAGGTCGTCCTGGCCGCTGACGCGATGCAGCAACACGTCCAGCACCGCGAGCAGGGTCATGAACAGCGTCGCGCCCCCCTGCCGCGCGGTGCGCCGCAGTGCCGCGGTGAGCTCCGGGGGCACCATCCGGGAGATGGCCGCGCCGCGGAAGCTCTGCACCGGTGGCCGCGGCCGGTCGGCCGGCAGCGCCAGCTGCGCCGGGGCCTCGGCCAGCGCCTGCCGCCAGTAGGCGAGCTGCGCCGCGAGCACCTCGCCGGTCAGCCGGGCGCGCTGCCAGCGCACGAAGTCGGAGTACTGGATCGGCAGCTCGGCGAGCGCCGGGGGCTCGCCGGCGGCGAAGGCGGCGTAGAACGCGGCCAGCTCGCGCAGGAAGATCGTCACCGACCAGCCGTCGCCGACGATGTGATGCAGCGTCAGGACGAGCAGGTGCTCCGCCGCCGCCGGCGACGGCTCCTCACCACCGCCCGGCACGCTCAGGCGCAGCAGCGTGGCGCGCAGCAGCGGCCCGGTGGCGAGATCGAACGGCTGGCGACCGAGCCTGGCTCCCAGGGCGATGCCTGCCGCGTCAGCGGCCCCTGCCAGCGCCGACAGGTCCACCACCGGCAGCTGCACCGCCAGGCGCGGCAGCACCACCTGCACCGGCCGGCCCCTGGCCGCCGGATAGATCGAGCGCAGCACCTGGTGGCGCCGCACGATCTGGTTGAGGCTCCTGGCGAGCGCCGGCACCTCGAGCCTGCCGCGCAGGCGCAGGCCGCCGGACAGGTTGTAGGCGGCGCTGCTCTGGGTCAGCTGGTCCAGCAACCAGAAGCGCTCCTGCGAGAAGGAGAGGGAGGCTTCCTCCTGCCCGCCCGCCAGCCCACCCGTGGCGAAGGCCGGGCCGGCGAGCTCGGCGCCAGCACCCGCACCCCCCGCACCAAGTACCGCCGAGATCTCGGCCGCCAGCTCCGAGAGCGTCGGATGCTCGAACACCCGCCGCATCGGCAGCTCCACCCCGAAGGCGCGGCGCACCCGCGAGATCAAACGGGTAACGAGCAGCGAGTGGCCGCCCAGGGCAAAGAAGCTGTCGCTCGAGCGGATCGCCTCGACCCCCAGCATCTGGGCCCAGAGGCCGGCCAGCAGCTCCTCGGCCGGAGTGCGGAGAGCGCCGCGGCCCTCCGGTGCCGCCGCCGCGCCTGCCAGCGTCGGCGGCAGGGTCGGCCCAGACAGCGCCTTGCGGTCGATCTTGCCGCTGGGAGTGAGCGGCAGGCGCGCCACGAAGACGTAGGCGGCAGGCACCATGGCCTCCGGCAGCCTTGCGGCCAGGGACGCCCGGAGGTCGGCGGCCCGCGGAAGGTCGGCGGCCGCGCCGGCGGCGGGGGCATCCTCCGCGGCTGGCCCCGGCTCGTGGCGCGCGACCAGAAATGCCACCAGCCGATGCTCCGCCGAAGCCGCGGCCGCCGGTCCGCATTGTCCGCCGTCGGGGCGGGCCACCGGACGCAGGACCACCGCCGCCGCCTGCACCGCCGGGTGCGCCGTCAGCGCGGCTTCGATCTCTCCCAGCTCGACGCGGACGCCGCGGATCTTCACCTGCTGGTCGAGCCGGCCCAGGTAGTCGATGGCGCCGTCCGGCAGGTAGCGCGCCAGGTCGCCGGTGCGGTAGAGGCGCGCTCCGGCCGGCTCGCCAAACGGGTCCGGTACGAACCTCTCGGCGGTCAGCGCCGGGCGCCCGAGGTAGCCGCGTGCCAGCTGCACGCCGCCGATGCACAGCTCGCCGGCCACGCCGATCGGCACCTGCCACCCTTCTCGGTCCAGCAGCTGGATGCGGGTGTTGGCCACCGGCCGGCCGATCGGCACCCCGGGCGAGCGCACCGCCTCGGCAGCCGCCCAGGCCGGCGGCGGCGCGACGGCGCCCGCGGCGGCTCGCGGCTGCTCACAGCTCCAGGAGGTCACCTCGACCGCCGCCTCGGTCGGGCCGTAGAGATTGTGCAGCGGCACCGCCAGGGCGGCGTGGAACCGCTGCTGCAACTCGCTGCCCAGCGCCTCGCCGCTCGACAGCACCCGCCGCAGCCCGGGCAGCCTGGCCGGCGGCGGGGAAGCGCTCCCGCCCCCGCCCTCGATACCATCGTCGTGCTCGACGGGACACAGACCGGCGCCTTCCAGGAACGCGCTCAGCATCGCCGGCACGAAGTGGACCGTGGTGATGGCCTGCGCCGCGAGCGTCTCGACCAGGTAGGCGCTGTCGCGGTGCCCTCCCGGGCGAGCCAACACCAGGCACGCCCCGGCGGTGAGCGGCCAGAACAGCTCCCACACCGAGACGTCGAAGCTGAACGGCGTCTTCTGCAGCACCCGGTCGTCGGCCGCCAGCCGGTACCGCTCCTGGCCCCACCGCAGCCGGTTGACGATGCCGCGATGCGTGTTCATCGTCCCCTTGGGCTGGCCGGTCGAGCCGGAGGTATAGATCACGTAGGCCAGGTTGCCCGGCTGGACGCGGCTCGCCAGGCTGTCCGGGTGGACGCTGCCGCCCGCGCGGCCCGGGACGAAATCGTCGAGCCAGACCGTGGCGGCTCCGGTCACCGGCCCGCCCAGCCTGGGCAGCAGCGCGCGCTGCGCCAGGACCACCGGGGCCGCCGCGTCGCGCAGCATGAAGCGCAACCGCTCGCCCGGGTAGTCGGGATCGAGCGGCAGGTAGGCGGCGCCCGCTTTGAGGATCGCCACGAGGCCCACTACCAGGGCGAGCGAGCGCTCGGCGCTGATCGCCACCACGGTCTCGGGCCCGGCCCCCAGCTCGCGCAGGTGACGCGCCAGCCGGCCGGCGCGCGCGTCGAGAGCGCCGTAGGTCAAGCTCTCGCCGGCGCTCGCCGGCTTGCAAGCACCGTCCGCGCCGGCCGCGCCATCCGCGCCTTCCGGCGGCAGGGCCACCACCGCCACCGCCTCGGGGATCCGCCGCGCCTGCTCCTCGAACAGCTCGTGCAGGCAGACGTGGCCGCGCCAGGCTGCCGCCGTGTCGTTCCACTCCAACAGCTGCTGGCGCTCCGCCGCCCCCATCAGCGGCAGCGCGGCGATCTCGCGCCCCGGTTCCGCCACCGTTGCCGCGAGCAGCGCCTGGAACTGCCTTGCCCATCGCCTGACCGTGGCGGCGTCGAACAGGTCACGGCGGTACTCGAACGTCAGCGTCAGCCCCTGCGCCGTCTCGGACGCGTCGAGCGTCAGATCGAACTTGGCCGCCGTGATCTCGACGTCGCAGAGCTCCATCGCCAGCTGCGCGGCGGTTGCGTGCCGTCCGCCGCCCGCCGTGCTCTGCAGCACCAGCATCACCTGGAACAGCGGGTTCCAGGCCAGATCGCGGCGCGGTGCCAGCGCTTCGACCAGCTGCTCGAAGGGCAGATCCTGGTTGGCGTAGGCCGCCAGGCACACCTGCCGCACCCGCTCGAGCAGGTCGCGGAAGCTCGGCCGGCCGGAGAGGTCGGCGCGCAGCGCCAGAGTGTTGACGAAGCAGCCGATCAGCCCCTCGAGCTCGAGCTGCTCGCGGTTGGCGATCGGCGTTCCGACCACCAGGTCCGGCTCACCGGTGGCGCGATGGAGCAGCGCTGCGAAGGCGGCGAGCAGGCTCATGAACAGCGTCGCGCCGCTCTGCCCGGCGGCGCGGTGCAGCTCCGCGGTCTCCGCGGACGGCAGCTGCTGGGAGATGCGGGCCCCGCGGGGGCTCGGCACCGCCGGCCGCGGCCGGTCGGCCGGCAGTGCCAGGTGGCTCGGGGCGCTGCCCAGAGCCTGCCGCCAGTAGGCGAGCTGCGCGCCCAGCAGCTCGCCGGTCAGCCGGCGGCGCTGCCAGCGGGCGAAGTCGAAATATTGCAGAGACAGCTCCGGCAGCGGTCCGGCCGCGTCCCGCCGCTCGCCGGCAAAAGCCGCGTAGAGCGCCGCCAGCTCCCGTAGGAAGACCTTCACCGACCAGCCGTCCGCGATGATGTGGTGCAGCACCAGGATGAGCAGGTGCCGGTCCGGGGCCAGCCGCACCAGCGCGGTGCGCACCAGAGGCCCGCGGGCGAGATCGAAGGGGCGGTGGCCGAGCTGGCCGCCCAGCTCGTGGCCGGTGCCGGCGGCGGCTGCTCCCAGCGCCGACAGGTCCACCAGCGGCAGCTCGTGGGCGCGGTGGGGCCAGACCACCGGCACCGGCCAGTCCGCGGCAGCCGGGTAGGCCGAGCGCAGGACCTCGTGGCGGCGCACGATCTCGCCAAGGCTGCGGCCGAACGCCTCCGGATCGAGCCGGCCGGTCAAGCGCAGGGCTCCGGGCAGGTTGTAGGCGGCGCTGCCAGGCGCCAGCTGGTCCAGGAACCAGAGCCGCTCCTGCGGGTAGGAGAGCACCCGCTCCTCGCCGTCAGGCCGTCGCGGGATCGGGCCCGCGGCGGATCCGGCGGGCGCCGCCGCGCTCCCGGCGGTCATCGCCGCGATCTCGCGCGCCAGCGCTTCGAGGGTCGGCCGCTCGAATACCCGGCGCATCGGCAGCTCCACCCCGAACAGCTCCCGCACCCGCGACGACAGCCGGGTCGCCAGCAGCGAGTGGCCGCCGAGAGCGAAGAAATCGTCGTTCGCCGCGATCGTCGCGACTCCCAGGACCTCCGTCCAGAGGCCGGCCAGCAGCTCCTCGGCCGGTGTGAGGGAAGGGATCGGGGCGTCGCCGGCCGCCGCCGTCACCGGCCGGTCCGCCCGCTCCGCCGGGCTCGGCAAGGCCCGGCGGTCGAGCTTGCCGCTCGGGGTGAGCGGCAGGCGCTCCAGGAACACGAACGCCGCGGGCACCATGGCGTCCGGCAGCTTGGCGGCCAGCGCCCGCCGCAGCTCGCCGACCGAGGGCGCCGAGGGCGCCGAGGGCGCCGCCGCGGGTCCGCCGGCGGCTCCCCCGCCTCCAGGAACCGCCGCGGGTCCGCCGCGCGCAACGACCCAGGCCACCAGCCGCTGCTCGCCCGGCGCCTCGGCGCCGGCGCCGCCTGCCGGACGCTCCACGGGACGCAGGCCCACCGCCGCCGCCGCCACCGCCGGGTGCGCCGCCAGCACCGCCTCGATCTCGCCCAGCTCGACGCGAACGCCGCGGATCTTCACCTGGTCGTCGCGGCGACCGAGGAAGTCGACGGCGCCGTCGGGCAGGTAGCGCGCCAGGTCGCCGGTCCGGTAGAGCCGCGAACCGGGAGCGGCGGCGAACGGGTCGGGCACGAACCTTTGGGCGGTGAGCGCCGTGCGCCCCAGGTAGCCGCGCGCCAGCTGCACGCCGCCGATGTGCAGCTCCCCCGCCACCCCGATCGGCACCTCCTGCCCGTCGCGGTCCAGCAGGCGGATCGAGGTGTTGGCCACCGGCCGGCCGATCGGCACCACCCGCTGGCCGTCCGCATCGCACTGCCAATGGGTGACGTCCACGGCCGCTTCGGTCGGGCCGTAGAGGTTGTGCAGCGGCGCCGCGAACCGGGCGAAGTACGCTTGCTGCAGCTCCCAGGGCAGCGCCTCGCCGCTCGCCATCACCCGCCGCAGGCGCGGCAGGCGGCGCCGCGCGGGCGGCAGGGCATGCTGGCCGGCCTCCGCGAGGAAGGCGCGCAGCATCGCCGGCACGAAGTGCACGGTGGTGATCTGCTGCCGGTCCAGGGTGTCGAGCAGGTAAGCGGCGTCGCGATGGCCCCCGGGGCGGGCCAGCACCAGGCTGGCACCGGTGATGAGCGGCCAGAACAGCTCCCACACCGAGACGTCGAAGCTGATCGGGGTCTTCTGCAACACCCGGTCGTCCGCCGCCAGCCGGTAGCGCTCCTGCATCCAGAGCAGCCGGTTGACGATGCCGCGATGGGTGTTCATCGTGCCCTTCGGCCGGCCGGTGGATCCGGAGGTATAGATCACGTACGCCAGGTTGTCGGGCCCGCCACCGCTCTCGGCGCCGGTCGAGTCCAGCTCCGACGCTTCCGGCCGCCGCGAACGGCGCCGCCGCTCGCCGCCGGCGACCGGCGCCTCGTCGAGATCCAGGGTGACCGTGCCGGCCGCCGAGGTGCCCAGCCGCGCCAGCAGCCGGCGTTGCGCCAGCAGCACCCGGGCTCCGGAGTCTTCGAGCATGAAGCGCTGGCGATCGGCCGGGTAGTCGGGATCGAGCGGCAGGTAGGCGCCCCCCGCCTTGAGGATGGCCAGCAGACCCGCCACCAGCGCCAGGGAGCGCTCGGCGCAGATCGCCACCACGCTCTCCGGCCCGACGCCCTGCTCCCGCAGCCGGCGCGCCAAGCGGTTGGCGCGGGCGTTCAGGGCGGCGTAGGTGATGCTCTCGCCAATGCCGCCATCGCCGTCGCCATCGCCGTCACCGTCGGCGTCGGCGATCGCCGCCACCGCCCCGGGGACCCGGCGCGCCTGGAGCTCGAACAGCTGGTGCAGACAGGGCTCTTCGGGACCAAAGGCCAGGCCCGAGCCGGCGCCCGCCGCTGTTGCCGGCCGAAAGCTGCCGGCGGTGTCATTCCATTCCAGCAGCTGCTGCCGTTCGGAGTCGCCGAGCAGCGGCAGCTCGCGGATGTTCCGCGCCGGGTCCGCGGCGGCGGCGGCGGCGAGCGTGCGCAGCTGGGCGAGCATGCGCCCGGCGGTGACGGCGTCGAACAGGTCGCTGCTGAATTGCAGCGAGGCGGTGAGAGCGCCCTCGATCTCGGCGGCGAGCAGGGTCAGGTCCACCTGTGCGCCGCGCCGGGTCAGCGGCACCGGCTCCACCGCCAGGCCGCCCAGGTCCACCCTCGACCCGGCCACGCCAAGCGCCATGGCTCCAATGGCCCCGATGGCCCCGATGGTTCCGATGGCTCCGATGGCTCCGATGCCACCCGGTAAGCCCGGGCTGGTGCCCGGTCCGCGCCCAGCCGCCAGGGGCCGCTCGCGGTAGAGCACCAGCATCGCCTGGAAGACCGGCGGGCGGCTGGGGTCCCGCTCACCGCCCAGCCGCTCCGCGAGCAGCGGAAAGGGGTAGTCCTGGTGGGCAAAGGCGCCGAGGGCGGTCTCCCGCACCCGGTCGAGCAGGGTCGCGAAGGAGGGGCTCCCCGCCAGGTTGCCGCGCATCACCACCGGGTTCACGAAGTAGCCGACCAGGCCGGCCAGATCGCGCGAGCTCCGCCCGGAGGTGGGGGTGCCCACCCGCACCTCCTCCTGACCGCTGTAGCGGTGCAGCAGCACCTGGAAGGCGGCCAGCAGCGTCATGAACGGAGTGGCCCCGGCCTGCCGGCCCAGGGCATGCAGCGCCGCGGTGAGCGCGCGGCCCAGCCCCAGCGTCCGCGCGCCGCCGCGGAGGCTCGGCACCCCCGGCCGCGGCCGGTCGGTCGGCAGCTCGAGGGGCGGCGCTCCCGGCGGCAACGCGGCGCGCCAGTAGGCTTCGAGTCGCTCGCCTTCCGGTCCCGCCAGCCGCTCGGTCTGGCGGCGCACGAAATCGCCATAGGAAACCGCGAGCGGCGGCAGCGAGCGCCCGTCGTAGAGCGCTCCCAGCTCGGCCAGGAGCACCTCCGCCGACCAGAAGTCCACCACGATGTGGTGCACCGCCATCATCAGGAGGTGCTCCACACGACCGTCGGAGCTCTCCCTCCCGCCCTGTCCGCGGGCGCCGCGGGCGCCGCGTGCGCGCCGCTGCCGACACCGCCAGAGCCCGATGCGCAGCAGGGGGCCGCTGGCGAGATCGAAGGGCCGGTATGCCTCCTCGCTCAGCCGCTCCGCGAGCCGCGCTTCGCTCCAGGTCGTGGCGTCCTCGAAGGTGAAGGCGAAGCGGGCTTCCGCCTGCACCACCTGCACGGCCGCCGCGCCGCCGGCATCGAAGGTGGTGCGCAGGGCGGGATGGCGCGCCACCAGGGCCGCCAACGCCCGCTTCAGACGGCGCCGGTCGAGCCGGCCGCGGACGCGCCCCGCGCCGGCGATGATGTAGGCCGGGTTGCCTGGCGCCATCTGGTCGAGGAGCCAGAGGGCGCGCTGCCCGGGAGACAGCGGCCCTCGCCCGCGGTCCGGCCCGGCAGTCCCGGCGTCGGCCGCTGCCGGCGGCGCCGCCACTACCGGCGGGGGTGCCATGAGTCGGCGCTCGACCTCTTCAGCCAGCTCCGCCAGGCTGACCCCTTCGAGCAGCGTGGCGAGCGGCACCTGCACACCCAGCTCTGACTCGATCGCGGCGGCCAACTCTGCCGCGCTCAGCGAATCGAGGCCGAACGAGACCAGCGAGCGCTCCGGCGGCAGCCGTGCACCGTCGAGCTCGAGGACTCGCGCCACCTGGCTGCGGAGAGCGGCAATGGCAACGCGCTCGGCGCCGGCAGCATCGGCTGCGGGGGGGGCCGGCGGTGTGGAGCTGCTGTCTGCCGGGGGTGCCTGATCGATCACGGAGTCGAAACCTGGCGGCTATCGAAATGCAAGTGCGAATGTACCAATACGAATGAATCAGAACGCGGCGCTGCTTTGGCGACAACCGTCATCCCTAGCCAGCGAAGCGTCCCTGCTCGGGCTGCGCCGGACATGCGGCAATCGTTGGGCGGCAGGCGTCGGCACTCCGCGGGGATTCGTAAGATTTCACTGGCGGCGTTGCACTTTCCAGGGTTGCGACGCTGGGCGCCGGGAGCGTACACTGCGGCCGGCCAGGAATCGGCCAGCTGGAGCAGCTGCTCTGAGGGACCCACCGATGACAACCTCTTTCACCGACGACACCTCGCACCTCGCCGAGACCTACGATCGCATCAGCGACTTTCAGTTCGAGAACGGCAAGCGCCTCGTCGAGCGCCTGAACCTCGAGGCGGGCGATCGCGTCCTCGACGTGGGCTGCGGCACGGGGCGGCTCGCTCGCTGGATCGCCGAGCGCGTGGGTCCCACGGGCAGCGTCGTCGGCATCGACCCGGTGGCCGAGCGCGTCGCCATCGCGAACGCTGGTGCCGGCGGCATCACCTTCGCGGTGGGTCAGGCCGAGGACCTGGGCGCGTTCGCCGCCGAGAGCTTCGACGCGGTGAGCATGTCGGCGGTCTTTCATTGGGTGTCCGACAAACCGCGGGCGCTCGCCGAGATCCGCCGCGTCCTGCGCCCCGGCGGTCGCCTCGGGGTGACCACGTTTCCGGGCGAGCTGAGCGCCGCGGGTACTTTGCCCGCGGTCCTGGCCCCCGTGCTCGCACGGCCGCCCTACGCGGAGCGGGTGGACCGGTCGGGCCCCGGCGCTCTGAGCCGGGACTACACCACCACGCGAGTGATCTCGATGGTGGTCGAGAGTGGTCTCGAGCTTGCCGAGCTGCACGTCGCGGCGCGCTCCCGGCATCACGCTACGGGAGCGGACGTGATCGCGTTCATCGAATCGAGCGCGTTCGGCAACCTTTCCAAAGCCGTCCCCGCGGAGCTGCGCGAGGCGCTGCGCCTCGACCTGGCCGCCGCGTTCGACGCGCGTAAGGGCCCCGATGGCATCACGATTCGCGACTGGGGGACGCTCTTCGTGGCGAAGCGGCCCTGAGGGTTGTTGCAATACCACCAGGCGTGCGCGACAGCAGCTCAGCGCGCGAGGCCGCGGCGCGCGAACGCCGCCAGGCAATCGCGCTTGTCTTCCGGGAACGAGCGGCCGTCGTCCAAGTCGATTTCTTCGGCGATTCCCCAGGCGAGGTCGTCACCCGGCGCCGAGCGCACGGCTCGCCTGCCGTGCTGCACGCAGACCGCTTGCCAGCGCGCCCTCCACGGTCCCGGTGTGGCCGCCGGTGTCGGTGGCCTCGCCGGCGAAGAACAGCGTGTCCTCGACCGGCCGCGAGAGGGCGCGCGCCGCCCCGGCGCCGCCGACGCGGGCGTAGCTGTAGGCGCCGCGCGAGTAGGGATCTTGCTGCCAGTCGTGCATCCAGGTCTCCACCAGGAGCGAGGCGACGGCGCGCCGCGGCAGGCGCAAGGCCGCCGCCAGCTCGTCGACCGCCGTCGATTCGACGGCGCGGTGGCCGCGCAGGGCCGCCGCCGCTGCCTTCGGGCCGCCGGACCAGGCCACGGCGAGGGGCCAGCGCAGCGGGTAGGCGGTCCACCAGACGCTGAAGGTCGGGCCGCCCAGGTGCCAGAAGCTGGCGCGCGCGATCCGCTCGGGATGGCGCTCGGCCGGGGCGGCGCTGCATGGGAACTCGCGGAACCAGCAGGCGAGGCGCGCCACCGCTCCCATCGCCACCAGGCCGCAGGAGCGCCGGATGCGCGGCGGGTCCGGCTCCAGCAGCAGGCCGCCGGGCTCGCGCGGGCCGGCGGCGAGCACGCCGGCGGGAACGGTGACGATCGCCGCGCGCGCGGCGAAACGCCGCACGTCGCCCGCGTCCCGCCGCACGGCGCCCGCGTCCCGCTGCTTCGCGCTCGGATCCCGCTGCACGGTGATCTGGACGTGCCCTTGCCGCCACTCGATGGCCGCCACCGGCGAACGCAGGCGCAACTCGGCGTGCAGCCCGCCCGCCAGCCAGAGGGGCAGCTGGTCATAGCCGCCGTGCAGCCGCGCGATCTGCGTCGCCACGTTGCCGGACTGCTCTCCGTCCGCGGGCGCCAGCGAACGGACGCCGATCTCGGCCGGATCGGCGGCGTGGTAGCCCTCCACGAATGCCCGGGCGGCAAGCCGATCGCGCGCCGAGACGCGGTTGCCGAGACCGGCGAGGAAGTCGTCGAACGAACGATCGGCGGCGCGAGGGTCGATCTGCCCCAGGATGCGTTGGATGGGCATCCACGCCTCGGTGCGCAAGGCCTTGCCGTGGCGCGCGCGCCAATGTTCGCCACCCAGGTCGCAGGTCGTGATCCCTGCCTCGGCGAGGATCCGATGGGTCACGGGCGCCGCGCCATGGACGAACTCGGCGCCCAGCTCCACCGGCAACGGCAGGCGCGGGTCGCGATGGGTGAGGATGCGGCCGCCGACGCGGTCGCGCGCCTCGAACACGACGACGGTCAGCCCCCGGCGGCACAGCTCGCGGGCCGCCGCCAAGCCCGCGACGCCGGCGCCCACCACGGCCACATCCGCTCGCTCCACCCGACCTCCTTGCCGCCTCAAGCTCCGGCCCGCCGGCACTGGTGTCTCCGCGGGACACTAGGCGGCGGGGGGATCCGGCCGCTCTTCGTCGTGACGCTTGGGCTCCAGGCGGTGGATCACCAGGAAGGTGACGGTGTCCCACGCGTTGTGGATGCCGATGACCAGCAGCAGCAGTGTCGCCGCGGCGATCGTGAACAGCGCCCCTGCCGGCCGCCCCACCAGAGCCAGCCCGGCGACGAGCAGCAGCGCGTGCGCCGTCAGCGGGAGGGCGATGTGCCAGATCCAGTCCTCGGCCACCAAGCGATAATCGGCGAAGCGCCTCGCGCGCCGGCTCACCAGCCCGGTGTAGCCCATTCCCGCCGCCCCGCAGACCGCGATGAGGGCCGCGGCGCCCGATAGCCCATCCCAGGGTGCGCAAAGCACGGCGGAAAGCAGCAACACGGTGCTGAAATAGACGACCGTCGGGCTCGAGAACGCCTCGATCCCCCCATCCATCTTGGGCAGCCGCATCTGGGCGCTGAGAGCGATGACGACGAACTGCAACCCCGTCAAGGCCGCCGCGGCCGAGCCGGCGATGACGTAGAAGTTGGCCCAGCGAGCCAGCTGGGTCGCCGCGTTGAAAGCGTGCATGGCATCCTCCGATGACTCGCCGATGAGACCGTGTTCGTCCGCCCTGGCCTCGGCCAGGATATGTCACAAGTGCGTCACCGGCGCGCGTGGAGGCACATACCCCCCTGGGCCATCGACTCCTGACTGCAAGGCTCTCGTCGCGCCTGGCGCCCGCCGGCACGTAGAATCCGTGGCTGGCGTCGGTACCGTCGCTTCGGGTAGCGCCGAGCGTAGCGCCGTCCTCGCGGTGCCTTTGCGTGGCACTGATTACTATGCCGACCATGGCGCCGGACTGCCGGGGAGGATGCGTCATCAGCTCGACAAAGCCAGGGGCCCCAGGCTCGATCAAGGTGGTGGTTTGGGACCTCGACAACACGCTGTGGGAAGGGACTCTCCTCGAAGGCGACGCGGTGCGCCTGCGGCCGGCCGCCGCCACGGCCATGCGCACCCTGGACGCTCGCGGCATCCTGCTGTCGATCGCCAGCAAGAACGATCATGATCAGGCGATGGAGAAGCTGCGCGAGCTTGGCATCGAGGACTATTTCATCTATCCCCAGATCGGCTGGAGCGCCAAATCCTCGGGGGTCGAGGCCATCGCCAAATCGATCAACGTCGGCCTCGACGCCATCGCCTTCATCGACGACGATCCTTTCGAGCGCGGCGAGGTCGGGCATGCCCTGCCGCAGGTGAGGGTATTGCCGGCGGAAGCGGTGACCGAGCTGCTCGAGATGACGGAGCTGATGCCGCGCTTCATCACCGACGAGTCGGCGCAGCGGCGGCGCATGTATCAGGCGGACATCGAGCGCAACCGTGCCGAGGAAGGCTTCCAGGGGCCGCAGGAGGAGTTCCTGGCCGCGCTGGGCATGAGGTTCGTCATCCATCCGGCGCGCGAGTCGGACCTGCGGCGCGCCGAGGAGCTGACGGTGCGGACCAATCAGCTGAACACCTCGGGCCAGACCTACTCCTACGAGGAGCTGGATGCCTTTCGCCGCTCCGCCGGCCACCTGCTGCTGATCGCCGGGCTGGAAGACCGCTATGGCGCCTATGGCAAGATCGGCCTGGTGTTGATCGCCAGGCAGGAGGGGCTGTGGACTCTGAAGCTGCTGCTGATGTCCTGCCGCGTGATCTCGCGGGGCGTCGGCTCGATCCTGATCCTCCACGTGCTGCGCCTGGCGCAAGCCGCCGGCGTGCGGCTGCAGGCCGAGTTCAAGGCGACGGCACGCAACCGCATGATGCTGGTCGCTTACAAGTTCGCCGGTTTCCGCGAGGTCGCGAGGCACGGCGAGCTGCTGGTCTTCGAGCACCCGCTCGACCAGGTGCAGGGGTTCCCGCCTTATGTCCAGGTCGAGCTCGGCGAGGAGCTCCAGCCGGCGAGCTGAGAGCGCGGTGGTAGGGAACGGCGGGAACGGGGGAGGTACGCGAGTGGAGAAGATCGGCGTCATCGGTGCCGGCGTCATGGGGGTGGGCGTGGCGCAGGACCTTGCCCAGCATGGCCGCCAGGTGGTGCTCGTCGACCTCGACGACGAGACGCTGGCCAAGGCGCGCCGGGAGATCCGCGCCAACCTGCGGCTGCAGGGCCTCCTGGGGCGCCAGGCGCAGGGCGCGGGGGGCGGGCACCTGCCGCCCGGCGAGAGCAGCGCCGCCGTGCTGGCGCGGGTCGCCTGCACCACCGCGTACGACGGCCTCGCCGAGGTGGACTTCGTGATCGAGAACGTGGTCGAGAAGTGGCCGGTCAAGGAGCAGGTCTATCGCCGGCTCGATGCCGTCTGTCCGCCGGCCTGCGTCTTCGCCGCCAACACCTCGGCGATCTCCATCACCCGCATCGGCGCCGCCACCCGTCGCCCGGACCGGGTCGTCGGCATGCATTTCATGAACCCGGTGCCGCTCAAGCCGATGGTCGAGGTCATCCGCGGCTTTCACACCTCGGAGGAGACGCTGGCGACCGCCCGGCAGCTGCTGGCGCTGCTGGGCAAGGAAGGCATCGTGGTCAACGACATGCCGGGTTTCGTCACCAACCGGGTGCTGATGCTGACGATCAACGAGGCGATCTTCCTGGTGCAGGACCAGGTGGCGCCGCACGACGACGTCGACCGCCTCTTCCGGGGCTGCTTCGGCCACAAGATGGGGCCGCTCGAGACCGGCGACCTGATCGGCCTCGACACCATCCTGTTTTCTTTGGAGGTCCTCTACGAGAGCTACAACGACGACAAGTACCGCCCCTGTCCGCTGCTGCGCAAAATGGTGGATGCCGGTCTGCACGGACGCAAGACCGGCCGCGGCTTCTACACCTACGACGCCGACTGAGACCGCCGCCGCGAGCGCGCCATGAACGACGTCCAGACCCGGCTCAAGACCTTCCTGTCACGTTTCTTCCGCCAGCACGACCTGCAACCCGACGAGGACATCTTCGCGCTCGGGTTCGTCAACTCGCTGCTGGCCATGCAGCTGGTGAACTTCGTCGAAAAGGAGTTCGGCATCACCGTCGAGGACGAAGACCTCGACCTGGACAACTTCCGCACCCTGGCCGCCATCGACGCGCTGGTCGAGCGCAAGCGCGCGGCCGCCGGCGGCTGACCGCCATGTCCGAGCCGGGCGAAGCCGGGTTGCGCCTCGAGCTGTCGCCGGCGCAGCGCGAGGCGCGGCGGCGCTGCCGCGCCTTCGTCGCCGAGCACGTGGCGCCGCACGCCGCCAGCTGGGACCGCGCGGCGCGGCTGCCGGACGCGGCGATCGCCGAGCTGCGGCGGCACGGCTACCTCGGGGCCCACCTCGCCAGCGAGCTGGGCGGCGGCGGCGTGGACCCGATCACCTACGGCTTGCTCACCGAGGAGATCGGCCGCGGCTGCTCGTCGCTGCGGTCGCTGCTGACCGTGCACGACATGGTGAGCGAGGCCGTCCGGCGCTGGGGCGGCCCGCGTCTCAAGGGCGAGGTGCTGCCGCGTCTGGCGCGGGCCGAGCAGCTCGCGGCCCTGGCGCTTTCCGAGCCCAACGTCGGCAGCGACGCCGCCGGCGTCGAGACCGAGGCGGAGCGCGACGGCGACGCCTGGGTGCTGAGCGGCAACAAGCGCTGGATCACCTTCGGCATGAGCGCCGATCTGTTCCTGGTCGTGGCCCGCCACGGTGGCCAGGTCGCCGCCTTCCTGGTGCCGGCGGCGGCGCCCGGCCTGACCCGGGAGCCGATCGGCGGGGTGGTCGGCACGCGCGCGGCGCGCCTTGCCGAGGTGACGCTCGACCGCTGCCGGGTGCCGGCGGATCACCTGCTCGGACGGGTCGGCTTCGGTCTCTCGCACGTGGCCGCGACCGCCCTCGATCTCGGCCGCTACAGCGTCGCCTGGGGAGCGGTGGGGATCGCCCAGGCATGCGTCGACGCCTGTCTCGAATACACCGCGTCGCGCCGCCAGTTCGGCAAGCCGCTCGCCGGCCACCAGCTGGTGCAGCGCAAGCTGACCGAGATGATCGTCAACACCCGCGCCGCTCGCCTGCTCTGCCTGCAGGCCGGCTATCGGCGCTCGATCGGCGCGCCCGACGCCGCCTCCGAGACCCTGATCGCCAAGTATTTCGCCTCGCGCACCGCGACGCGGGCGGCCAACGACGCGGTGCAGCTGCACGGCGCCAACGGCCTGTCGCAGGATTTCCCGGTCGAGCGCTACCTGCGCGACGCCAAGGTCACCGAGATCATCGAAGGCAGCACCCAGATCCAGCAGATCGCCATCGCCAGCTACCCGCCGGGCGAGCTGCTCGGCTAGGGTCGCGCAAGGCAGCGCGAAGACCGCGCGGTAGCCGTCCGCGGCGGTCACGGCCGCCACCCGCCGCTGAGGTAGGCATCGATCACGCCGGTGAAGGTGTTGGGATTGGTTTCCGGCAGGCAGAACCTCGGGTGCGGCTGCCACGACTGGAAGAGGACGTAGTCGGGCCGGCCGCCGTGCTCTCCCTGGTAGAGGCGGAAGCGTGCCACCGTCTTGGCCGCCCACTCATGATCGGAGACGTCCTGCTCGTCGCCGATGTAGATGATGCCGAACGGCATGCCGCCTTGCCGGGTTTCGTTCTCCAGCGCCTTTACGATCACCGGCCACTCCGGGTTGCTGAAATCGACGTCGGCGAAGAAGAACGGGAACGGCTCGCCGGTCACCGCCTGGTAGATCTCGTGCCACTGCGCCATCGCGGTCACCACCTCTTGCGGGTAGGCCCCCTCGATGATCGGTTCGACGTCGCCTACCGCCGCTTCCGGATAGACGGTCCTGACCAGGCGTGCGTACTGCCCGACGGCCAAGGCCACCTCCGGCACCGGGAAGTGGCACGCGCGCGGGTCGCCCACCACGCTGCCGAAGAAAAACGGTTCGTCGACCTTGACGAAGGCCACGCGGGCGCCGAGCGCTTTCAACCGCTGCAAGTAGGCGAGGGTGAAGTCGTGGAGCGATTGTCCGAAGGGCACATAACCTTCGACGCCTGAGCCGCAGTTGGGCGGGGCTTGCAACGCCGGCGCTTCGATCTCGATCCCCATGTCATGCGCGTTGAGGAAGTCGACGGTCTGGCGCAACTCCTGATCGCCGGCCGCGGTGATCCAGCCGGCGTACATCCCCACCACGCCGACGTGCGCCGCCACTCGCGGCCACGCCGCGTCGCTCCGGAACAGCGCCCGGAAATCCTGCGACCCGCCCCGGGGGTCACCGTCTGGCCAAGCCGCGGCCGACGGTAGCGGATGGAACCAGATGCCGGCCGGCGGGCTGGCGAGCCGGAGCGGGGCCCCGTGACCCGCGTTCCCCGGCGCGGCCGCCACCGCCATGCCCAGGACCGCCAGCAGGCGCGCCCAGGCCGCGACCGACGTGCGGCGGCGGCTCACTTGCCACCCGCCTTCCTGCGGATCTCCTGCAGCCGCGCCTGCTGGTCGGGTCGCAGGTGGTCCTTGATGCGGATCAGCAGGGAGATCTGGGTGCGCTTGACCTCGCGCTCGGCGGCCAGGACCTTGTCGAGCTGCGCCAGGGCCTGCGGTTCGTCCACCTGCGGCGCCTTGACCAGCGCCACGAAGCGCTCCATCTCGTCGTCGAGCTTCCATTGCAGCTCGGTGAAGCGCTGCTGTGCCTGGCGGAGCTCGGCTTTCAAGGCGGTCCGCTGGTCGTCGCCCAGCCCGATGGCCTGCTGGTTCTGCATCACCAGCTCGGGCGGGAAGAAGTGATCGTGCAGCGGGTCGTCGGGCGCACCCTGCGCCACGGCGGCCACGGCGCCCAGCAGCATGGGAAGGACGAGGAAAAGCAGGGAACGGGATCTCATTTTCTTCATGGCCTCCGAAGCAGTTTGCGGTGGTCGCTTTCGTCGAGGTATTTGCCGCCGAACGGCGAGGCGCCGAGCCGCGGCACGCTGCGCATGAGTTGACTTCCCGGCGTTTGCAGCAACGAGTCCGTCGGCGCCCGCCACTGCGAGAGGCGCGCGATCGCCGCCGCCGACGGCTCCGCCAGCCGCGGCCGCAGCCAGAGGAGAGCTCCCACGCCGGCTGCCACGGCGAGTCCGAGCGCCGCCGCCGCCAGCAGCTGGCGGAGATGCCCGCGGCTCCGAGTCCGGGACTGCCGCCGCGCCGCCTGCCGCGGCACGGAGAAGGGCCGGGCCAGGCTCTCGTCCTGGCGCCTGAGACGCCGATATTGCTCGCGGAGCTCGCCGTCGTCGCGGTCAGCGCTCATCTCACACCCGCCGCGGCCATCGCCTTGCTCAGCCGGCGCTTGCCGCGCTGGTAGTGGGTGCGGGCCGAGCCCAGCGACACCGCCATCACCGTCGCCGCCTCGGACAGCGAGAGGTCGTGGTAGAAGACCAGCTGCAGCACCTCCGATTGGCGCCGCGGCAGCCCGGCGACCAGCGACCGGAACGCCGTGCGGATCTCGCCAAGGTAGGCGGCCCTTTCCGGGCTTTGGGGCTGCGCCGGGGCCGGCTCCGTCCCCTGCTGCCGCGCCAGCCTCAGCCGCTGGAAGAAGCGCCGCCGCCGCCCCTCCGCCGCGGTGTTCCTGATCACCGCGAACAGCCAGGTCCTGAAGGTCGCGCGGTCGTCGAAGACCGCCTTGCCCTCGAAGATCTTCAAGTAGACGGCTTGCAGCACGTTCTCGGCCTCCTCCGGATCCTGCCGGCAGCAGCTCCGCGCCCAGCCAAAGCTCTCCTGGTGCAGCGCTTCCACCCGCGCCCACAGCGACTCGCCAGCCATCCCCACGCCGCGTTGGCTCGCAGACTGGTTCATGGGCATCGGCGCGCTCGCCGGCGGTACGGGTCGCACATCGAAAGGTTAGTCGTTTCCGGCCGGCAGGTTGTAGGACCGGGCACGGGTCCGCGGGAAGGCCCGGGTAAGTGGGTACGGTGCTACCGGCCGCCGCCGGCGCGAGGGCGCGGCTTCGAGGCGGCCGGCGCCGGCTGTCACCCGGGGGCTGCTAGACTACGGGTGTTCGCAACCCGTTCGTTTGGATTTGGAGGTGAGCGATGGCGACGTCCGTGATCCGCCGGCTGGGCATCCTGTCGGTGGCGAAACTGCAGGGAGCGCTCTACGCGCTCATCGGTCTGATCGTCGGCGGGGTGTTCGCGCTCTTCTCGCTGTTCGGGGCGGCTCTCGGCGGCGCCTTCAGCTCGGGTAGCCACGGCAACTCCATCTTCGGCGCCGCCTTCGGCTTGGGAGCCATCATCCTGTTCCCCATCCTCTACGGCCTGCTCGGCTTCGTCGCCGGCTTGCTGGTGGCGGCGCTGTACAACCTCGTCGCCGGCGTCGTCGGCGGGGTGGAGATCGAGCTGAGCTGAGATCGCAGCCGCGGCGGCCCGGCGCCGCTGGCGAGGGTCGTGAACCGGTGGGGCTTCCCTCGAACGCCTGACGCCGTTCCGCTTTGGCGTCGATTCGGGCTCGGAAACGGCAAAAACGAGCCCTGGGAAGCCCTGCACCCCTGCGCCGACTGAAACAACGAATGAAGCAACAAATGTGCCAGTCAGGGGCGCCGTGACCCACCACCGCGCCCTCTAGCCTGGGGCGCTATCTACCAACCTGCCGGCGACTCACCTTCCGGCCTGATCGGTCAGTGGGGGCAGGTCAGCGGGCGGGGAGAAGGCTGGTCGGGGGGAGCGGTGGTATAATTTTCACCATCCCTCTCTTCCTGGCCACGTCCGTGGCCGCAGACTGGAACCCGACCATGCCCGATCCTGCCGCACCTCGTTTTCGTGTCCACTCGCCGCTGCTGCAGATGCTGAGCGGCCGGCTTGGCCGGGTGCTGCTGCGGCTCGCGATGGTGCTGCTGCCGCTGCTCTTCCTGCGCGCTTGCCTGGTGACCTACGTGCCTCCCAACCGGATCGGCATGCGCCAGATCGACTTCGGTCCCGCCAAGGGGCTGCAGAAGGAGCTGGTGCGGCCCGGGTACCGGCGCGAGATCCGCGGCTACGAGCAGATCCGCACCTTCCCGCGCGACCTGCAGGTGGTCGAGTTCACCAACAACTCGCAGGAGACCAGCGGCGGCCACCTCAAGGGCGCCGCCATCAAGGTGCCGACCGTCGACGGCTACCCGGTCGACCTCGACGTGACCGTGCTGTACCGCATCAAGGACCCCTTCTTGGTGGTCTCGCGGTTCGGCTTCGAAAACGCCTATGAAGAGGCGGTGGTGGTGCGGTTCACCGATCCCCTGGTCAAGCAGTTCCTGGGCGAGCTGCTGGCGGAGCAGTTCTACGGCATCGAGCGGTTGCAGCGCGTCGCCGCGCTCAAGGCGGAGCTGGCCCGGCGATTCGCCCAGAACGGCCTGGTGCTGGCGGACGTGCTGATCCTGCAGTACGACTATCCTGAGACCTTCCAGGCGCTCACCGAGCAGAAGAAGGTCCAGGACCAGTCGGTGCTCACCAACCGCGCCCTGGCCCGCCAGGCCGAGGTGCAGACGCGGCTCAACCAGGTGGCGACCGAAGGGCAGAACCTGATCCGCGTCAAGGCGGCCGAGTTCGCGGCGCAGATCACCGAGATCAACGCCAAGAAGGACCTCTACACGCGCCAGAAGCGCGCCGAGGCCGACCTGCTGGTGCGCAGCGCCGAGGCCGACGGCACCCAGGCGATCAACCGCGCCATGGAAGGCGCCGGTTCCGACAAGCTGCTGCGTCTGCGCCGCGGCCTGGCGCTGCTCAACAGCATCAAGGGCCCGATCTACATCTCGGAAGATCCGACCGATTTCTCCAAGATCGTCAACAGCCACTGACCGCGAGCGGCCCCAGCCAAACCCGGAGACTCCACGCTCATGCCCATCACCGGATTCCGTTCCGCCAGGCCCTCCAGCCGCCGCGCGCTGCCGGCGCTGGCGGCGTCGCTGGCCCTGGCGCTGGCCGCGGCGGCCTGCGCGCCGCATCGCACCGGCCCCACCGAGGTCGGCGTGGTGTTCAACAAGCTGACCCGCTCGCTGGAGATCAAGCCGGCGGGCGCCACCTATTTCTTCCTGCCGTTCGTCAACGATTGGAGGACCTTCGACATCTCGCAGCGCAGCCTGGTGATGAACTCCGACGCCGGCTCCGGCGACCGCCGCGAGCGCGACGACCTGCGTTTCAAGACGCGCGACGGCAACGACATCGACACCGACGTGACGGTGCGCTGGCGCATCGATCCCAGCCGCGTCGGCGCGATCTGGCAGCAGGTGGCGGCGAGCAGCGACGAGGTCGAGCACCGTCTGGTGCGGCCGCTGACCCGCACCTACGTGCGCGACGTGCTCAACCGCCTGGACTCCGAGGAGTTCTACAATCCCAGGCTGCGCTTTGCCGCCGCCAACGACGCCACCCGGTTGCTGGCGGAGCGGCTGCAACCCTACGGCGTGATCGTCGAGGTGGTGTTGCTCGGCGACTTCTCGTTCAAGCATGAGTATCAGCGCCTGATCAACCTGCGCAAGGAGGCCGAGAAGCAGGCGGAGAAGCTCGAGGCCGAGATCCACGCCACCCAGGAAGCCAACCAGGCCAACCTGCAGGCCAGGGTGGCGCAGCTCACCCAGGAGCTCACCGCCGCCCAGGGCGGCTTCGAGCAGGCCAAGCGGGAAGCCGACGCCTACGTGATCAAGCGCCAGCAGGAGGCGCAGGCGACGCTCGCCGAGCGCAGCGCCACCGCCACGGGCATCCAGCGCGAGCGGGCGGCGCTCAACAGCAGCGCCGGCGACGCCTACGTCAACCTACAGCTGATCGAGGCGCTGCAGAAAAAAGAGATCCGCCAGATCCCCAAGCTGCCGGGTGGCAACATCATCATCGACGGCAACGAGCTGCTGCGGCAGCTCGGGGTGCTGCGCTACCAGCAGGGGCGCGACAGCCGCGAGGCCGACTCCGGAACCGCCGCCCCCAATCCGCCGAGCGGAACGTCGCCGCCCAACGATCACTGAGCGGCGCGGGACACACGCAGCCATGTTGAACCTTGCCGGCCGCGAGTACGACTTCGGCCCCGTTCTCTACACCGTGCTCCAGGATTGCGAGCACCGCCGGCGCAGCCTGCCGCCCGACGACGGCGAGACCGCGGCGCGGTTCGCCGAGGTCGCCCGCCAGCGGCTGGCCGAGATCCAGCCCTGCTATCAGGAGGCCGGCGGCACGCCCGCCTACTGGCGGGAGCTCGAGAGCGAGGTGCTCGAGACCGCCCTGCCGCAGTACTCGCGCGCCGCCGCCGCACAGACCCGGCTCGAGCAGTCGACCTACGGCCTCTGGCGCCAGGGCGACCCGGTCTCCCGGCTGGTCCTGGGCCTCGCCGGTCTGGGCGTCGGCGGCCTGATCGTCAAGGCGCCGTTCATCCCCATCGTCGAGGACACCTTCGCCTTCGCGCTCGCCGCCGCCGCGTTCCTGTACCCCGAGATCAAGCGCCTGGTCTTCGATTGGCGTTTCTCCCGGCTGCTCAACCGGCTGATCGTCCAGGCCGAGAGCTACCAGCACCGCAGGCTGCCTTACTTGAGCGAGGCCGGCCTGGAGGCCGAGCTGCGGGCGGTGGGTGGCGCGACCGGCGCCGAGGTGGACGCCGCGCCGGGCAGCACGGCGGCCGGCAGGGTCGGCAAGGCGCCGATGTCGATCTTCACGCCGGCGGAGGGTGCCCCACCGGCGCCGCCCGACGCCCGGCTGCCCCATGCTGCCGGCGGCGGCCAGCGCGCCAAGCCCGGCGGCGGCGGGTCGCGAACCGGCGCCGCCGGCTGACTCCTGCGAGCCCGGCGGGACCCGCCCGCAGCCATTTTCAATTGGAGCGCGTAACGTTACGCACGTAACGGGTAACGTGACGGTGTACAAGATAGGCAGTGGGGTATAGGCGCACGCTTAGATGCTGTGCTATGCATGCGCCAACGATAAGGCCCAACGGATCGACAGGGTCCCGGTCCTACCGTGCAGTGAGCCTGCCGGCCGGAGGAGCAGAGGGCTCCGCCGCCGGCGCCTTCATGGAGGTGCCGCGATGTTCCTTGCAAGGCTTCGCTTGGCGACGTTGGCACTGGGTCTCGCGCTGCCGGTCTGCGCGGTCGCGCAGCCCATGCAGCCGTGCCCGCGCTTTCCGGCCGGCAGCGCGCTGGTCCCACCGCCCGACCTGTTCAGCGACGACGGCGTGCTCAGGGTGAACTTCACCTATCTGACCCGAGTGGATCAGAACGGCAACACGCTCTTTTGCTTCGTCACCAGCGACGGCTCCCAGTCGCCCACGCTGCACGTTCGCCCCGGCGATCAATTGGTCATCAACTTCAAGAATGGCCTGACGGCCGGCTCCACGCACCACGGCCCCCATGCGATGCCGGCGATGACCATGTCCGGGCCGCCTTCCGACACCTGCGGCGCGGTGGTGATGACCGATACGTCGGTGAACATCCACTACCACGGCACCAACACGCCGCCGGTCTGTCATCAGGACGAAGTGATCAGGACGCTGGTGAACGCCGGCGAGACGTTCCAGTACGACGTGCACTTCCCGTCCGACGAGCCTCCCGGGCTCTACTGGTACCACCCGCATGTCCACGGCATCGCCGAGGCGGCGGTGCAGGGCGGCGCCTCCGGCGCCATCATCGTCGAAGGGATCGAGAACGTGAATCCCGCCGTCGCCGGCCTCCGCGAGCGAGTGATGATCATCCGCGACAACCCGGTTCCCGGCAGTCCGACGCCCGGCGGCGCCGTGCCGTCGTGGGACATCTCGGTCAACTACATCCCGATCCCCTACCCGGCCTTCACCCCGGCGGTGATCTCGATGCAGCCGGGGGAACAGCAGTTCTGGCGGGTGGCCAACGCCACCGCCGACACCATCCTGGACCTGCAGGTGCAGTACGACGGCGTGCCGCAGCCGTTGCAGGTGATCGGGCTCGACGGCGTTCCGATCGGCTCCCAGGACGGCACCGGCAGGGGGCATGCGGTGACCCAGACGGACATCCTGCTCGCCCCGGCGGCGCGTGCCGAGTTCATCGTCACCGCGCCCGGGGCGCACGTCAGGAACGCGACCTTCCTCACCCTGAACATCGATACCGGTCCGGATGGCGACAACGATCCGCAGCGCCCCATCGGCACGATCACCACCAGCGGCCACGACGACCGGCCGCCACGGGCGATCCCGGCGGTTTCCGGTCCGCCCAACCGCCAGCGCTTCGCGGGGCTCGCCGCCGAGCATCCGACGGTGACGCGCACACTCTACTTCTCGGAGGTGCTCTCGGATCCCAACAACCCGCTGAGCCCGACGAACTTCTTCATCACCGTCGACGGCGCGACCCCGACGCTGTTCAGTCCGGACAACCCGCCGGCGATCGTGACCACCCAGGGTTCGGTGGAAGACTGGATCATCCAGAACCGGGCGCTCGAAGACCACGAGTTCCACATGCACCAGATCCATTTCCTGGTGCTCGAGCAAAACGGGGTGCCGGTGACCAACGGCCCGTACCTCGACATGATCAACGTCCCCTACTGGTCGGGCACCGGCCCCTATCCCAGCGTCAAGGTGCGGATGGATTTCCGCGGCCCGGACATCGGGGATTTCGTCTATCACTGCCACATCCTCGGGCATGAGGACAACGGCATGATGGCGATCATCCGCGTCAACCCCGGCGCCGCGAGCAGCAACCGCGCCCCGGCCCAGGCCACGCCCGCCAGCCCCGCGAACACCACCCCCGCAAGCACCGCGAAGGCCGCGGCGGGCGCGCCGGCCGTCACCGCGCCGCCGGCCGACCACCCGGCCGCCGCCGCCGCCAAGTCCATCACGCCCTGAGCCGGGCCTGACCCGCCCCCACCGGGGTGCTCGACGCCGTGTCGAGCACCCCTCGTGGGGCTCAGGGCCAGAACGCGATCAGCGCCGCGCCGTTCACCGAGCCGAGCCCGGTGACCTGGTCGTAGCCGGTGCCGCAGGCGAAACCCCTGACCCTGGGGACGTTGTTGTTGCCGCTGGTGATGTCGTGGAACACCGCCGGACCGGTGTGGCGGAGCTGGCCGGTCGCCAGACGATACAGGATGGGGTTGGGGTTGCCCTGGCGAGCATGGGTCGCCGCCACGACGAGGGCCATCAGGCCGGCGAAGGACGGCGACGCCGCGGAGGTGCCGCCCACCGCGAAGAGCTTGCCATCTTGAAAGAACAGGTAGCCGTCGTGCCCCGCCGCGGCCAGCGAGACGTCGGGGATGTCGCGCTTGCGGTCGGCGGGAACGCCGGGCGCCGACTGCCAGGACGGTTTTGGGTAGACGGTGCTGGCGCCGCCGCCGGAGGCGAAGAGGCCCGACCCGCCGGGAACGCCGGCGCTCTCGTTCCAACCGATCTCCGGGATGTAGGAGAGCGCGGAGCCCTCGGTCAGGAAATGGTTGGACGCGGTCCAGTAGGCGGCCGGGTTCGCGGTATCGGCGAACTGCGTGCCGCCGACGCAGACGTCGTTGGGGCCCGAGCAGATGCCGTTGACGCCGGTGCCGAAGCCCCGCGGGCCGGACGCGGCGTCGCAGCCCGCCGCGCCGGAGTCGCCCGAGGCGATGAACGACGAGATCCCCTGCGCCGCCGCCTGCGCCCAGAGGGCGTTGTAGAACTTGAGCCCGCTGGGCCCCATCTTCGATTCGCAGAGGCTGAAGCTGGTGCTCATCACCGGCGCCAGGTTGTGGCTGACGACGTACTGCGCCGAGAGCGCGACGCCGTCGGTGGTCCTGGTCGAGGCCGAGATCACCAGCTTGACGGTCGCCTCGGGGGCCACCGCTCCCGACCACTGGGTATCGAGATCGGCCTCGGTCTCTTCGCCGCCGCCGAGGTTGCCCGGGTCGGTGCCGTTGTGGATGAAGACGGGGTTGTTGATCGGCAGGCCGAAGAAGTTGCGGAAAGTCGTCACGTCGGAGAGGTTGATGTCGGTGCGCCCGGTGATGGCGATGGTCTGCCCGGCGCCGCTCGCCCCCGCGGCGTACGCCGGGTTCAGACCGTAGATGGTGGCGAAGTCGGCCGGCGCCAGGAAATGGCGGGCGCCGCTGGTGAACGCCGGATCCGCCGCCGGCAGCGGCAGGGGGCTGGTATGCAAGGGCCGCAGCGGGAAGCTGTTGAGCGAGACGATGCCGTGGACCAGGCCGGTGAGGCCGCGCGGCAGCGACGGGTCGATCGCATTGGCGTGGCGGATCGCGCCGTCGCTCGCGTAGTCGTGCATCTCGGTGGCAAAGGCCCTCTCCACCTGGGCTACCGTGCCGCTGAAGTCGATCCAGCCGCGGCCCGGGGCCACCTCGTCGACGGTGAACCCGTGCGCCGTGAGCCAGCCGGTGACGACGCCGAGGTCCGCGTCGCGCAAGCCGAACTCGGCGCCGAACTCGGCCGGGGTGAGCCACCGGTGGAAGCGCGGCGCCGCCGGCTCCTGCTGCTCCGCGAGCAGCTGCTGCAGCCGCGCCTCCGCGCCCGGCCGCAGTTCGAGCAGGAAGATCATCCGTTCGAGGGGCAGATTCGGGTCGGAGCGGCCAAGATCGACCGCCGACCGTGCCGCGGCCGGCACGTTGCCCGGCAGCACCACCCGGTCGGCATCGTCCAGGGCGCCGCTGCCGCCGCCAGGTACGGTTGCGCTCCGGCCGGCGGCGGCGGTGGCGACGAAGAGCAAAGCTCCGCATAGAGCACGACGAGAGATTGCCATGAGTCCAGACTCCCTTCGCAACGGGTTGATCGGTGTGATCGGTTTATGGCTGGTGGTTCCAGCGCTTCACCCAAACCTACAGTTTATCCGCAAGCCGTGGCGGTTGTAAACCTTATCGAAGCTTGGCCATGTTGGCCATGGCGCAACGGCTTCGCGGCGCCGCCCTGACAGCTGCCGGAGGCCGCTCACCGCTCGGGGGCGCGCAGGCGGTAGACGGCGTCGGCGTCGGGGTCGCAAGCGAAGACCCTGTCGACCTCCCGCCCCAGCCACTCCCGCTCCCAGCCCGGCAGCAGCGGGCGCAGCCTGCGGCCCTCCTGTCCCGCTTGATGGACGACGAGATGGCTGATGCCGAGCTGCCGCAGCAGCCGGAACCCCGCGGCGTCCGGCAGCGACGGGACGCTCTCCCGCAGCACCTCGTCGGACGCCGGCAGAAAGCCGCTGTAGCCGTTGGCGATCGGCCGCCAGTGCAGCGTCGACAGGTACATGTAGAGCGCCTCGTGGGCCGGCTTGAGCCGCGGCAGCTCGAGCACCGCCCGGACGTCGCCGGCCGAGCGCAGGTAGCCGTAGACGGCCGGGAAGTCGGGCTCGGCGGGCAGCCGCCGCAGCGGCACCGCCGTCGGCGCCAGGTCGACGGCCAGCGCCAGGGCGAGCGCAACGCTCAGCCAGATCCGCCGGGCGCCGGCCGCGGGGAGCCACGCGTCGAGGCCCTTGGCCGCGAACACCGCCACCGCCAGCGAGGTGATGACGCCGAACCGCCCGGGGGCGCGCAGCAGGCCGAGCCCGGGGACGACGTGCCGCAGCGGCACGAAGACGATCGGGAACGACAGCAGGAAGCTGAGCAGCCCGGCGAGCGCCACGCCGCGCTCCCAGGGGTCCATGCCCGCCACCCGCAGCCAGCCGTTGCCGGCCCATCGCCGCCGCGCCAGCAGCCAGAGGCCGAGTCCGAGCGCGAAGCCCAGCGCCGGCAGGTTCCAGGCGTCGTCGGGAACTTCCTCCTGCAGGGTTCGCCAGTCGCCGGCCAGGAACGACAGCGCGGCGAGGACGAGCAGCGCCGCGAGCGCGGCCCGCTGCCAGGCCGCGGGGCGCCGCGCCGGCGGCTGGCGATGGCGCCGGATGAAGGCCAGCATTCCGGCAGCGGCGAACACGGTGGCGAGGAAGCCCGCGAACAGCCGGCTCTCGTCCCGGCTGAGGTCGAGCCGGCAGAGGGCGGCGAGACGGTGCCACCAACCGGCGTCGAGATTGAGGTCGGATGGCGCCAGGTAGCTCGGCAGCGTGGCGGCGTAGAGCGCCACCTCCTGCGTCGAGCGGATCAAGCCGTTGCGGCGGGAGACCGTCAGATAGGGCGAGTACAGCAGCCAGACCATGACGGCGGCGAGCAGCGCCACCGGCGCGAGCACCCACAGGCCGCGCCGGGAGAAGAGCCCGGGGACGCGCGCATCGCCGCCGGTCCGGCGCCGGTCCGCCACGGCCCGGCTGACCAGCAGCGCCAGCATCGGCAGGTGAATCATGTAGGCCAGGTAGCTGCCGCCGGCGAGGTGCAGGAGGTAGAGGGCCAGGAAGGCGGCGGCCCGCCGCCAGGTCCGCTCGGCGAGCAGGCGGTCCCAGCACCAGAGGGTCAGCGGCAGCCACTGCGCCAGCAGGACCTGGAGGTGCTCGAGGTGCGCCCACCGCATCGGTGCGAAAGCAAACATGCCGCCGCCGAGGACCGCCGCCGTCCACGAGCGGCCCGACCGGCGCAGCACCCAGGCGGTGGCGGCGCCGCTGAGCACGAAGGAGCTCGCCAGCAGCAGGTTGTAGCCGGCGATGGCGTTGGGCACCAGGCGCAGCTGGCGCAGCAAGAGCAGCTGCAGCGCCGGTCCGAGCAGGTGATCCGAGAGAGCCAGCGCCCCGCGCAACGGATAGAAGAAGTTCGCGTCCCAGAGGTCAGGCAGCCCCAGCCGCAGCTGGCGCGCGCTCCACTTGAGCACGTAGAGGTTGAAGACCGGGTCGCCGCCGTGGCCCACGAGGTGATCGCCGAAGCGATTCCACAGCGGCTGCAGGAAAACGCACGTCGGGACGGCGTAGAGCAGCAGGAGGGCCGCGGCCGCCAGCAGGGGGTGGGACAGCTGAGCGGGAGACGGCGTGGTTGCCGGGGCGGTGGCGGCAGCGGCGGGAGAAGCTCCGGCCTGACTGCTGGTCGGGCCGGGAGGGGAACGGATCACGGTCGGGGCAATCTAGCTCCGAGCCGCGGGCGCAGCAGGCTTTCTTTGTGATTTCTTTACGGCTTGCGGGGAGCGAGGGCGCCGCCGCGCAGGCGCGGCAGGTAGAAGGCGCACCAGAGCAGCAGCGGCAGGGCGAGCTTGAAGGGCAGGTCGAGCAGGTGCTTGCCGAGACCGAAGAAGTTGCGGGCGAAAGCGCCGTAGTGGGCGAAGCTCCAGGCCCCGAGCTGGGTGGCGTAGGCGAACTCGACGATGAACACCACCAGGACGATGTCGTAGACGACGGTGATGGCGACGGCGATGGCGAGGTTCTCGAGCCGCTCGCGCCAGGGCAGGCGGGGGACCGCCAGGAAGAGGGCGCAGAGCAGCAGGAGGTGGAAATGGACGTCGGTGACCCGGAAGGGGTGAACCAGGCTGCGGGCCGGCGGGAAGTCGCGCCGCACGACATAGGCGTCGTGATCGCCCTTGGCCGGCAGCTCGGTCACCGCCGGGTGCTCGAAGAGGTGGAGGACGTGCACGGCGGTGTCGACCAGGATGCGGTTGTAGACCGGCGTCGCGAACCACCAGAGCACGGCGACCGGCACCAGCCAGAGCAGGGTGTTGCGGATCAGCAACATCGCCCAGCCGCGCTCCGGCGCCGCCGCGGTCCTGTCTTTGGCCGGCAAGGCTCAGCGATCCCGGGGGCGTCGAGGCGTCAGGTGGCCGGCTCGTCGCGCGGCGGCAGGCGGTTGGCCCAGAAGACCCACAGCAGCACGCCGAAGAGGATCACCACGCTCTGCCAGATCACGGTGTGCGAGGCGTCGAAGAAGCGCGGGAAGTAGGCGCCGGTGAGGTAGAGGCTCACCACCCGCACCAGGTTGATGACCTGGATGGCGAGGATGCCCAGCCCCAGGCCGGTGAGGCGCGCGCGCCAGGAGGCGGGGAAGGCGAGCACCGCGGCGAGGAAGATGAGCATCGCCTCGACGCCGTTGCAGCCGTTGCGGATGTTCACCGCGAAGCGCGGCCCCTGGATGATGGTGCCGCGCATGCCGACGTGCTGACCGAGCAGGTTGAGCGCGGCGCCGCTCAGCCTGGCGACGCCGGCGGTGAAGGGCTCGATGGCGTGGTCGTTGACCCAGTTGACGGAGATCAGGGTGAAGCTGGCGCCGAGCAGCACGATGAAGGCCGCCAGGAAGGTGAGCTCGCGGCGGTTGCGGCGCCAGAAGAGAGTCGCCGGGCCGGGGGGGGATCCCGAGCCGTGGCCGCCGCCCGAGCCGTGGCCGCCGCCGGTGCCGGCGCCGTGGGCAGGATCGTGACCGCGGCCGGCGGCGTGGCCGGTCTCGGCGGCGTTTGCAGCGCCGGCAGCGCCGCCGCCCGCGCCGCCCGCGCTGCTCGTGCCGCTCGGAGCCAGGTCGCCGGCCGGCACCCGGGTGGCGGCCGGCCGCTGCGGCGGGCCTTTGTGGTGCTTGCGAGCCATAGGGCGACCCATCTTAAGCGGCGGGCCCGGGCCTGTCCAGGGATGAAGACCGGCGTGGGCGCCGGGCGCCCGCCCCCGGGCCTCGAAAAGGACCGGAGACGGGCGGGTTGCGGGTGTAGGTTGGAAACGGCCTGCCGAGGTTACTTGGTGGCCGTGATGTCGAGGTTCTGGAAAGCCCAGCCGTAGGGCGGGAAGTAGGCGTTGTCGGCGACCCCGCCCAGGCCCATCTCGATCTGCACCTGATTGCCGTTGACCGTTTCGAAATCGTTGTACAGCCCGGCCAGGGTGTCCATCACCACGGCGCCGCTCTGGTCGGTGATCACGTAATGATTCGAGTGCTGGTCGTTGTCGAGGGTGATGTTGAAACGATAGGTGCGGCCGCCGACCAGCGGGAAGAGGTACTTGAGCGTCGTCTCGATGAACGGCGTGCCGACGTCGATGACGTACTTCTTCTTGTCGAAGTTCTCGAAGCTGCCGAAGAACAGGGTCTTGTTGAAGCGCCGCCCACCGTGGCGGAACATGCCGACGACGTTGCGGAAGACCGTGAAGCTCGGCGGGTCCTTGACGGCGACGTCGAAGGCAATGGTCATGGTGTGGTAGTTGACGGTGGGGTCGAGGTTCACCGGGAAGGTGAGGTCCGAGGCCCCCTGCTTGACGCGGAAGAAGGTTCCCGGCCGGCTGTCGAGGGTGACGGTGGTGAGGTTGGTCGGGATCTGCGTCGCCGGGAACTCGACGCGGGTGTCCCAGCGGTTGGTGGCGGCGTAGGAGCCCATGGCATAGAACGGCTGGTCGCAGGTGACGGCGGCATTGACGCCACCGTTGAGGCCGCCGGCGCCGGGCGTACCGACGCGGCGCATGACGTCGGCGAGATTGGTGACGCCGAGCGCGGGGACCTGGATGCCGTCGCGCTCGTCGAGGAGCGAGCCCTTGGGCCGCAGCACCTGCACCGTGCAGGTGGCGGCGGTGGCGCCGACGTTGAAGATCTGCAGGTTGCTGGCCGCGTCGCTGGCCTTGACCAGGTTGAGCACGAAGATCGTCGATTTGGCGGGGAAGAAGTCGGCCTCGCCGAGCAGCGGCAGCTTCCAGGCGGTCTTGACCGGCGCCTGCTCGACCTCGAAGGAGACCTCGACCGTATTGAGGCCCGCCACCGGCGCCAGGATCATCATGCCGCCGCCTTCGCCGGGCAGCACCGGCGTCAGGTTGAGCAGTGGGTTCGGCTTCGAGGTGGATGGGCCGACGTAAGCTTGCAGAGTGGTGGAGGTGCCGCCGCCGACGCCGGATTCGCCGGGGCCGACGTAGGTGGCCTGCACCGCGGTGAGCGTCAGGTCGGTCCTCACCAGCTCCACCTTGGTGGCTCCCGCGCCGGGGACCTGGCTGGGGATGAGCACGTAGGAGATCGTCGGCTGCGCGAAGGCCGCGCTGCTGCACAGGAAGGCGAGGGCGAGGATCAGGAGAGGCAGTCTTCTCACGCGTCAAGCTCCTTTACTGAGTTGGCCTGAAAACCAAAAATCTGGTTGGGATCGTAGCATAAACCGATGATTCGGTGAAGGCCTTTGACAGCAGCGGCGGCCGATCGTAGGATGCCGCGGATCCGGAGGGCCGATGGCCAGGGACCTGACGCCGAAGACGACCATCCTCGACGCCGAGCAGATGGCGCGGATGATTCGGCGAATGGCGGGCGAGATCAGCGAGCGCAACCGCGGCGTCGCCGATCTCATGCTGGTGGGCATCCGCACCCGCGGGGTGCCGCTGTCCGAGGCGATCGCCGCCGAGATCGAGCGCATGGAGGGGCACGAGGTGCCGCTTGGGGCGCTCGACATCACCCTCTACCGCGACGACCTGTCCACCGTCGGCCCGCAGCCGGTGGTCAAGGGCAGCCACCTGCCGGGCCGGATCGACGGCCGCGTGGTGGTGCTCTGCGACGACGTGCTCTACACCGGCCGCACGGTGCGCGCCGCTCTCGACCACCTGGTGGACTACGGGCGCCCGCGCGCCGTGCAGCTGGCGGTGCTGATCGACCGCGGCGACCGCGAGCTGCCGATCCAGGCCGATTTTGTCGGCCGGACGGTGCCGATCTCCCATGACGAGCTGATCGAGGTCTGTTTCCAGCAGACCGACGGCGCCGAGCTGGTGCGCATCCTGGAGCGCGCGCCGCGGTGATGGCGATGAGCGCGGCCTCCCCGGTGCGCTGGACGCGCGAGGACCTGCTGGGGATCGCCGAGCTGTCGCCGGGCGAGATCGAGCTCATCCTCGACACCGCCGAGTCGTTCCGCGAGGTCGGCGAGCGCCCGATCAAGAAGGTGCCGGCGCTGCGCGGCAAGACGGTGGTGAACCTCTTCTTCGAGTCCTCCACCCGCACCCGCTCGAGCTTCGAGATCGCCGAGAAGCGTCTGTCGGCCGACAACCTCAACTTCTCGGCGTCGGGCTCGGCGCTGTCCAAGGGCGAGAGCCTGGTGGACACCGCGCTCAACCTGCAGGCGATGGCGCCGGACCTGATCGTGATCCGGCACGCCCACGCCGGGGCGCCGCACCTGCTGGCCAGCAAGCTCAAGGCGGGAGTGATCAACGCCGGCGACGGCGCCCACGAGCACCCGACGCAGGCGCTGCTCGACGCCTACACCATCCGCCGCCACAAGGGCCGGCTCGGCGGCCTCAAGGTGGCGATCGTCGGCGACATCGAGCACAGCCGGGTGGTGCGCTCCAACATCCACCTGCTGACCAAGATGGGCGCGCGGGTGACGGTCGCCGGGCCGCGCACCATGATGCCGGTCGGCATCGAGCGCCTGGGGGTCGAGGTCGCCTACACGCTCGAGGAGGCGGTGCGCGGCGCCGACGTCATCATGATGCTGCGCATCCAGCTCGAGCGCCAGGGGCGCCAGGCATTTCCCTCGGTCAAGGAGTATTTCGAGCTCTTCGGGCTGACCAGCGCGCGGCTCGCCGGGGCGGCGGAGGACGTGATCATCATGCATCCGGGGCCGATGAACCGCGGCGTGGAGATCGCCAGCGAGGTGGCCGACGGCCCGTACTCGGTGATCCTCGAGCAGGTCACCCACGGGGTGTCGGTGCGCATGGCGGTGCTCTACCTGCTCTCCGGCGTGCACGAGGAGACCGCCTGACATGCCGCCGATCCCGCAGATACCGTCGACGACTGGCGGCGGCGGCCGGCCCGGTGGGCGGCTGCGGATCGCGAACGGGCGCCTGATCGATCCCGCACAGGGCCTCGACGGCGCCTACGACCTGCTCATCGAGGACGGCGTCGTGGCCGCGGTGGTGGCGCGCGAGGAGGGCGAGGGGCGCGCGCAGGGCGGGGGGCGCGAGGCGGCCGGCGAGCGCCGGGAAGGCGCCGGCGAACGCCGGGAAACGGCAGTGCTCGACGCCGCCGGGCTGGTGGTGGCTCCCGGCCTGATCGACATGCACGTGCACCTGCGCGAGCCCGGGCAGGAGTACAAGGAGACGGTGGCGACCGGCACGATGGCGGCGGCGGCGGGCGGCTTCACCGCGGTCGCCTGCATGGCCAACACCGAGCCGGTGAACGACAACCGTTCGGTGACCGAGCACATCCTGGCGGCGGCGCGGCGGCACGGCCATGCGCGGGTGTATCCAATCGGCGCGGTGAGCAAGCGGTTGGCGGGCGAGGAGCTGGCGGAGATCGGCGAGATGGTGCGGGCGGGAGCGGTGGCGGTCTCCGACGACGGCAGGCCGGTGATGAACGCCGAGCTGATGCGGCGGGCGCTGCTGTTCGCGCAGCACTTCGACGTGCCGGTGATCCAGCACGCCGAGGACCTGAACCTGTCGGGCAAGGGGGTCATGCACGAGGGGGAATGGGCCACCCGGCTGGGGCTCGCCGGGATCCCGGGGTCCGCCGAGGACGTGATGGTGGCGCGCGACCTGCTGCTGCTCGAGGACACCGGCGGCCGCTACCACGTCGCCCATCTGTCCACGGGTCGCAGCCTCGAGCTGGTGCGGCAGGCGCGGCGGCGGGGGCTGCCGGTGACCAGCGAGGTGACGCCGCACCACCTGCTACTGACCGACGAGGAGGTGGCGCGGACGGTGTTCTCGACCCAGTGCAAGATGAAGCCGCCGCTGCGCTCGGAGCGCGACCGGCGGGCGCTGCTGGCGGGGCTCGCCGACGGCACGATCGACGCCATCGCCAGCGACCACGCGCCGCATCATGCCGACGAGAAAGACGTCGAGTTCGATCTCGCGCCGTTCGGCATCCTCGGGCTCGAGACCACCCTTGGGCTGTGCCTGGACCGGCTGGTGCGGCCAGGGGTGATCGGCCTCTCGCGGCTGGTGGAGCTGCTCTCGACCGGCCCGGCGCGGGTGCTCAAGCTGCCGGGTGGCACGCTGCGGCCGGGCAGCCCGGCGGACGTGACCCTCTTCGATCCCGAGGGCGAGGTGACGGTCGAAGCGGCCGCCTTCCTGAGCCGCTCGCGGAACACGCCCTTCGACGGCTGGCAGCTCAAGGGCCGGCCGGTGGCGACGCTGGTGGGCGGGAGGCGGGTGGAGCTGCCGCGGCGGGCGGTGCGGGCGGGCGGTGGCAAGGGCGCCAGGGGGGGCGGCGCTCACCAGCTCGGCGACGGTGAATGAGGGCGCGGGCCAGGTCGACGCGGTCGCCTGGGGTGGGGCCGGCTGAGGCGCGGTCGGCCCTGGTGCCGATGATGCGGCTGGTGTGGCTGGCGGTTGTCTGCTGCCTGGCGGGATCGGTATCAGGGCGCGCGCCGGCGGCCAGCGCAACGGCGGTCACCGCCGCCGGCGAAGGCGAGGCAGGGTGGCGCGAGCTGCCCGGCCGGCGGGTGACTCTGCTGGTGCCGCCGGCGCGCCTGGCCGGTGCGGGACGGCAGGAGATGGAGCGCCTGGCGGCCGAGTTGGACGCCGCGGTGGCGGCGATGGCGGCCCGGGTGCCGCTGCCGGTGCCGCCAGGAGGCGCGGGGGCGATGGCGGCGCCGATCGTCGTGGCGGTCGAAGACGACTTCGTGGCGCAGGCGCGCCATGCCGGCGCGATCGGCGAAGCGGTGCCGGCGGGCATGCCCGGCGACCGGGCCGAGCTGCACCTCGTTTTCCATCCCGACGACCTCTTTGCTTACCGAGTTGCCCTGGCCGGGAGGCTGATGGCGCGCGCCGGCCTGGCCGGCGCCAGCGGCGCCGATGGTCCCGGTGCCACGGCGGGAGCTGCCGCCGCCGCTCCGGCGCGGATCGGGCCGGAGCCCGCCGTGAGGGCATCGCCAGCGGCACCGCTCCGCTCGCTGCCACCGTGGCTCGAACGCGGTGCGGCCCTCTGGCTGGCCGGCGGCTGGTATGGGAAGCCTTACCGTGAGTGGCTGCCCTGGCTGGCCGGCTCAGGGACGCTGCCCGCGGCCGCGGAGCTGTTGGCGCCTGGGGTGCCGCCGGGAGGACCCGCGGTGCTCTGGACGCCGGTGGCGGCGGCACTGCTCGACCACCTGCCGGGTACGACGCTGGCGGTGAAGCTGGACGCTGCCCGCCGCCTGACGCCGTCCGCGGTGGACGCCTGGCTCGGCGGCCTCGGGTCGCCGTCGCCGGCGGCCGTCTCCCCGCCGGACCGGGTCGACGGCGGGGAGGTCCCGAGCGGTGGGTTGCGGCCCGTGCCGCGCTTCCTGCGCGGCGTTTCGCTGGCGATGGAGAACAGCCTGGAAGGGGGGTATCACGCTCCGGCGCTCGACCGGCAGCTGGATCGGCTGGCGGCGCTGGGCGTCGACGCGGTGTCGCTGATGCCGTTCGCCTTCCAGCGGGGCCCGGCCGCCCCGCAGCTGCGGATGCTCAACGGCAGCCCGGAGAGCGAGAGCGACGTCGGGCTGATCCACGCGGTGCGGCGCGCCCGCGCCCATGGCCTGCGCACGCTCTACAAGCCGCACATCTGGGTGGGCGGCGGCAGCTGGCCGGGCGACGTGGCGATGGGCGACGAGGCGGCATGGGAGGACTGGTGGCGCGACTACCGGCGCTTCGTGCTGCACCACGCCGTGCTCGCCCGCTGGGCGGGGGCGGACCTCTTCAGCGTCGGCTGCGAGCTGTCCGGGACCCTCGGCCGGGAAGCCGACTGGCGCCGGTTGATCGCGGCGGTGCGGCAGGTGTTCCCGGGGCCGCTGACCTACTCGGGCAACTGGAACGGCGACCTCGAGCGCGCCCCGTTCTGGGGCCAGCTCGACCTGATCGGCGTCGATGCCTACTATCCGCTCGCGTCCGACCCGGTGGCCAGCCGTGCGGAGCTGGCGCGCGGCGCCACGGCGGTGGCGGCCCGTCTGGCCGCCGCCAGCCGTGCCTGGCGCCGGCCGCTGCTGTTGACCGAGGTCGGTTTTCCGGCCAGCCGCGCCGCCTGGATCGCGCCCCATCGCGAGGGCGGCACGCCGTCGCAGGCCGATCAGGCGACCGCCTACGAGGCCCTGTTCCAGGCGCTCGGACGGCCCCCCTGGCTGGCCGGCACCTTCGTCTGGAAGGCGTTCAGCGGCGAGGCCGACGGCGGGGGAGCGATGGGGAGGCGCCACCGCGACCGGCAGGAGGCGGATTTCCGCTTCCTGGGCCGCCGGGCCGAGGCGGTGATCGCCGCCTACTATTCCCGGCGGTGATCGGCGGCGCGGCTGGCCGCGGCGTCGGCGAGCTGCGAAGGTGGCGGATGGAGGACGAAGACGCCGTGGCTGTAGGCCGGATCGTCGTCGTTCGTAGCCTGCGCGAGATCGAACCAGAGATCCCAGGCAAGGTCGAGCTCCTCCGGAGTCATCTCCGCGAGGTTGAGATCGTCTTCACTCAGGAGTTCCATGTGCGGTGTCTCGAGTCGCAAAGGGATCCAAGGGCAGCCATCGCTCGGCGAGATCGACGATGCGCTGGTGGCTCTCCGGGAGGCGCTGTGCCGAGATGTCGGACGCCTGAAACTCCCGCAGAAAGGACTCCGAAGCCGCGCGATATCTCTCGAGCCTCGCCCGGTCCGCGACCTGCATCCGGTCGGCTTCCCGCGCCAACTCCACGACGACCTCCTCGCGTGGGAGGCCTGTGCGGGCGGCCTTGACCGCCCGGCGTTCCGACTCCTGGCCGTGGAGCGGGGCGAGCGCGAGGATGCGATCGGGGTCGGTCGTCAGCTCGATCTCCCGCTCCGGCGGGAGCAGGCGAGCGAGTTCGCCGATCACGGGATAGTCCTTGGCCCGCTGGGTCTGTTTCATCCGGATCAGCGGTTCGATGCGCACGACGAGCGTCGGCTCCCCAGGCGACGCGAAGAGTGCCGTCACCTCCTCGGGCCGGACGCGAGGTGGGCGGGTCACGAAGTCGCAGCGGATGCGTCGGCGCTTGGGGTCCAAGAACTCGAAGTGGCTCGACCAGCCTCCGGCGAGCCAACGGACGTCGAGGGGAGCGCCTGGTCGGTACCGTGCCCCGTGCCGTGCGAGCACGGCGAGTGTCCGCCGGCAGGCTTCAGGGGACTCTTTCAAGATCCAGTCCCCATCCTTGCTCATCATGGCAAGCCGGTAGAACACCACCGCCTGACCGGAGGCGAGCGCCGCGATGGATCCCGCTTCGTTCAGCTCTTGGGTGAGGTCGAAATAGAAATTGCGCACCGGCACCGACTATAGCCTGATCCGCCGCTAGTCGCAGCGCTCGCACCTCAACCTGGGCGCGCAGGGTGCACACGAAGCCGGGCGCCCCAGGCCCGGCCGAAAGCGCGGCCTTGCTCAGCACTTCGTGGAAACTCGGCTCGGCGCCGGTGGCGGCAGACCCTATAATCGGCGGTCGTGGTGGGCTATTACGAGGAATTGCTCGCGGTGGCGGTGGGCGCGGCGCGTGCCGGGTCGGAGGTGCTGCAACGTTACTTCCGGTCCGGCGATCTGGAGGTGGCGCGCAAAGCGGAGAACGACTTCGTCACCCGCGCCGACCGCGAGAGCGAGGCGGCGGTGCTGGGGGAGATCCGCCGGCGCTTCCCCGGACATCGCATCCTGGCGGAGGAGGGGGGCGGGGCGGGCGCCGCCAGCGAGAGCGAGTACCAGTGGCTGGTCGATCCGCTGGACGGCACCACCAATTTCCTGCAGGGCCTGCCGGTGTGGAGCGTCTCGGTGGCCTGCCGGCGCGGCGAGCAGGTGGTGGCCGCGGTGATCCTCGACCCGCCGGGCGAGAACCTGTTCACCGCGGCGCTGGGCTCCGGCGCGCGCTGGAACGGGCGGCCGATGGCGGCCTCCGGCCACCCTGGCCTGGCGGGGGCCTTCCTGGCCACCGGCTATCCCTTCCGCGCCCATGCCACCCTGGACGTCTACCTGCGCGTCTTCCGCGAGGTGTTCCTCGCCGCCAAGGCGATCCGGCGGTGCGGCTCGGCCGCGCTCGACCTCGCCTACACCGCGGCCGGCGTCTACGACGGCTTTTTCGAGTTCCGCCTGTCGCCGTGGGACATCGGCGCCGGCGTGCTGCTGGTGCGCGAGGCCGGCGGCACCGTCACCGACCTCGACGGCGGCGAAGGCTTCTTCGTCAGCGGCAACCTGGTCGCCGGCGGCGTCGCGGTGCACCGCGAGCTGCTGGCGGCGGTGGCGCACCACGCCGGCGAGGCAGAGGTGGATCGCCTGAGCCCGCTGCCAACCTTGGCTGCACCGTGAAGGACCCGCGCCGGCCCACGCCGGCCGTCGCCAGCTTCGAGGTGCAGGTGCATCCGGCGGGCAGCCGCGGGCGGGTGCGCTACTTCCGGCTGACCCGCGCTCGCCTCACCTGGTGGTCGGCCCTGGGGCTGGCCTACCTGTTGCTGCTGGCCGCTGCCGCGGGCCTGGCGCCGGGGGTGGTCGCCGGCCTCTTCGGCAGCGAGGAATATCGCGCCCTGGCCGGCGAGCGGGCGCGGTTGGGAGAGCGCCTGCTGGCCCTGGTGGGGCGGCTCGAACAGCTGCGGACGCGCAGCGACGACCTCGAAAGCCGGGTGCGCAAGGTGTCGGTCGCTTACGAGATCGCCGGCGGCGGCGGGGCCGGCGCGGCGCCCGCGACGGGCGCCGGCGGGGCGGGCGCCGGCGGCGAGCCGGGTGAGGGTGCGGCGGCAACGGCGGCGGCCGGCGCCGCGGTTCCGGAATCGATCTACGACGGCACCGTACGGCAGGGCGAGCGGCTGCGGGCGCGCATCCGCGGCGAGATCGGGGAGGTCGAGGCGGCGCTGACCGCCGTGCGCGCCTTCGAGGGCGCCCATCCCGACCAGGCGCGCTTCACCCCCGCCGCCTGCCCGCTGCGCGGCGACCGCTACGTGCTCACCAACCCCTTCGGCCGCCAGCGCAGCGCCTTCAGCCGCGACCTGGCGTTCCACGCCGGCATCGATCTGGCGGCACCGCGCGGCACGCCGATCCTGGCGCCCGCCGACGGGGTGGTGCTGTTCGCCGGCGTCTATCCGCTGGCCCGCAGCCCGGCCTGGTGGCGCTACGGCACCCTGGTGGCGGTGGGGCACGGGGACCGCTTCCTGACGCTCTACGGCCACTGCGGCGAGCTCAAAGTGGCGGCCCGCCAGACGGTGCGGCGCGGCGAGGTGCTGGCGGTCGTGGGCAGCTCCGGCTGGAGCCTGAGCCCGCATCTGCATTTCGAGGTGCGCCGGCGCGGCCCGGGTGGCGCCCTGGTGCCGGTCGATCCCCTGCTCTACATCCTGGACCGCCGCTGGCCGGACGAGGAGCGGCTGCTCGCCCGCCGCGCCCGCGCCGCCGAGGTGGCGCGCGACGCCGAGCCGCTGCCGCCCGGGCTGGACCGGCTGCCCGGGCGGTAGGCCGAAGGTCCTGCCCTCCCGGCCGCCGGCCGCGACCGCCCCTCAGATGCCGGTGACCCGCACCACCTCTTCAAACGTGGTGACGCCTTCGGCGAGCTTGCGCAGGGCGGACTGGCGCAGCGTGCGCATGCCGTTCTTGATCGCCTCGCGCTTGATCTCGGGGGCGTCGGCGCCGCGCAGGACCAGGGACTTGACGGCGTCGTCGATGGGCAGGATCTCGAAGATGCCGGTGCGGCCGAAGTAGCCGGTGCCGCGGCACTCGAAGCAGCCCTCGCCCTCCTTGACCTTGACCCGCTTGCCGGCCGGCACCGACAAGCGCAGGGTCGCGACCTCGTCGGCGGTCAGGTGGCGCTCGGCGATGCAGTGCGGGCAGATGCGGCGCAGTAGGCGCTGGGCCATCGTGCCGACCACCGTCGAGCCGATCAGGAAGCGCTCGACCTCCAGGTCCACCAGGCGGGAGATCGAGGTGGCGGCGTCGTTGGTGTGCAGGGTGGAGAACACCAGGTGGCCGGTGAGCGCCGCCTGGATGGAGTACTGCGCCGTCTCCGGGTCGCGGATCTCGCCGACCATGATGACGTCCGGGTCCTGGCGCAGGATGTGGCGCAGGGCGCCGGCGAAGGTGATGCCCACCTTGACCTGCACCGCCGTCTGGTTGAACTCCTCGTAGACCATCTCGATCGGGTCCTCGATGGTGGTCACGTTGAGCTCGCGGGTGGCGATGGTCTTGAGCGCCGAGTAGAGGGTGGTGGTCTTGCCGGAGCCGGTGGGGCCGGTGACCAGGATGATGCCGTGCGGGCGGCTGATGAAGTCGTTGAACAGCTGCATCTCGTCCGGGTAGAAGCCGAGCCCGGTGAGGTCCTGCAGCAGCAGCTGCGGATCGAAGATGCGCATCACCACCTTCTCGCCGAAGGCGACCGGCAGGGTGGCGACGCGCAGCTCGACGTCGCGGCCGTTGCGGGTCGCCTTGATGCGGCCGTCCTGCGGGCGGCGCTTCTCGGCGATGTCGAGGCGCGACATGGTCTTGATCCGCGACACCACGGCGGCGTGCACGATCTTGGGCATCTTCTGGATGTCGTGCAGGACGCCGTCGATGCGGAAGCGGATCAGGCTCTCCTCGCGCTTGGGCTCGATGTGGATGTCGCTCGCCCGGCTGTCGAAGGCGTGCTGCATCATGAACTCGACGGCGTTGACCACGTGCTGGTCGGAGGACTCGATCTCGGTCTCGCTCTTCATCCGCACCAGCTGCTCGAGGTTGCCGAGGTCGATGCCGCTCGACAGGTCGCGCTCGGCCCGCTTGACCGAGTGGCGGAGGCCGTAGAACTCGGTGATCGCCTTGAGGATGTCGGGCTCGGAGGCGACCACCAGCTCGATGTCGCGGCCGGCGATGCGGCGGAAGGAGTCGACGCCCTCGAGGTCGTAGGGGTTGGCGCAGGCCACCCGCAGGCGCCCGTTGCTCATCTGCAGCGGGATCATCCGGTGGCGGCGCGCGAACGGCCGCGACATCTTGGATTCCATCAGGTCGGCGTTGAGGCTGAGCGAGTCGATGCGCTGGTGCAGCAGGCCGGAGTCGGCGGCGATGGCCTCGGCGATCTCCTGCTCGCCGATGGCCGAGCCCGAGTCCCTGGAATTGGGCAGGTGCAGGCGCATCACCAGCTCGTAGGCGACGGCCTTCTGCTCGTAGGCGGAGCTCGAGCGCAGGCGGTGGGGCACGAGCTTGGCTTCCTGGCGGATGGTTTCGCCCTGGTCGCGGGTGACGTAGCTCTGGCGCACCAGGATGTCGGCTACCAGCTCGGGGGTCAGGTTCATGGCTTGGCGCCCACTCGCGGGGCCTAGTGTAGCGGAAGCCGGCGCCCCGGGCAGCGGCCGGCGGCCGGGCAGCCGGCGGCGGCTGGGCCGCTGGCGGCCGGCAGGCGGTGGTCGCCCGATCAGGCACCGGCTGCGTCCGGCGCCGGCGCGGCTCTGGCGGAGGAGCCCGACGCCCGGGGGAGAGCATGGGCCGCCGGGGGCTGGCGGCGGCCGCGGCCGGGTCGCTCCCCCGAGCGGCGTCGCCGGCCGCGCAATGGCGCAAGTGAACGATCGCTGGATGTTAACTTGATCTATTCGATTGTTCACGTTTCAACGGTGTTGCGGTTGCACTCCGCGAGCGAGCGCCCGCCGCGCATTTGTAACCCATCGCGCTGCGGTTGCGATATACTTGTGATTCAACGCCGCCAGCGGAGGTAGGTGCAGAACCGGAACCGCCGCCAGGGGTTTGTGGCGGCATGGACCTTGCGCCCGTCGGCGACCGCGGCCAGCCGATCGCCGCGCCGCGATCTCAATTTCGACCGGTTGTCGTTGTTGGAGATTGAGATCGTCGCCGAGCGCCCCGATCGTCGGTAACGGATCGGGCAGGCCGGTCGCCGGTTGTGGCAGACCGGTCGGTTCGTCGGGGTCATGAAGGCTTGGCGGTCGTCAGATCGAGGGGAGGGTCGCTGCTACGATGCGGATCGTGATCACAGGGATTGGCGCGGTGACGCCGCTGGGCACCGGACGGGACGACCTGTGGACCGGCCTGCTGGCCGGCCGCCTGGGCTTCGCGCCGGTCGAATCGTTCGACACCGCCGGCTTCAACGTCCATCTGGGGGCGGAGGTACGGGGCTTCTCGCCGGCAGCCCACGTGCGGACGCTGGATCCCGCGCGGTTGGGCCGGGCTTCGCAGCTGGCGATCGCGGCGGCGCGGCTGGCGCTGGCCGACGCCAGGGTCGGCCAGCTCGACGACTGGCACGATGGGCAGCCGGCGGGAGTGGCCGCCGAGCGCGCGGGGGTGGCCCTGGGCACCACCTCGGGCGAGTCACGCGAGATCGAGCGCTTCGACGACCGCTTCCTCGCCGGCGAGCTGGACGCGGTGGGCGGCGAGTTCATGGAGCGCTATCCCTGCCAGATGATCGCGGTGCACGTGGCGCGCGAGCTGGGCCTCGCCGGGATCAACACCATGATCCCGGCGGCGTGCGCGGCGGGCAATTATGCGCTGGCCCATGCCGTCGACGTGCTGCGCGCCGGCCGCGCCGACCTGATGCTGGCCGGCGGCGCCGACGCCTTCTCCCGCACCACCTTCACCGGTTTCGCCCGCCTCGGGGCGATCGCGCCCGAGCGCTGCCAGCCCTTCGACCGCCGCCGCCGTGGCATGATCCCCGGCGAGGGGGCGGCGGTGCTGGTGCTCGAGCCGCTCGCGGCGGCGCGCCGGCGGGGGGCGCGCATCTACGCCGAGGTGGCCGGCTACGGCCTGTCGTGCGACGCTCACCACATGACCGCCGCTCATCCGGAAGGCGAAGGCGCGGTGCGCGCGATGGCGCGGGCGCTGGCCGATGCCGGGGTGGCGCCGGAGGAGGTGAGCTACATCAGCGCCCATGGCACCGGCACCCCCACCAATGACCGGCTGGAGGCGATCGCGGTGGGGCGGGTGTTCGGAGCCCGGACGCGGGTGCCGATCAGCTCGATCAAGTCGATGCTGGGCCACACCATGGGGGCGGCCTCGGCGATCGAGGCGGCGGTTTGCGCGCTGGCGGTGGCGCACGACGAGATCCCGCCGACGATGGGGCTGGAGGAGCCCGAAGGCGATCTCGACTACGTGCCGAACGTGGCGCGCCGGCTGCGGGTCGAGGTGGCGATGAACAACGCCTATGCGTTCGGCGGCAGCAACGCCTCGACGATCTTCAGGAAGTGCGAGGGAACGGCGTCGTGAGCACGCACGAGCAGGCAACCGCGGAGCCGCGGCGCCGGGTGGTGATCACCGGCGCCGGCCTGGTCTCGCCGCTCGGCGACTCGCCGGCGGCGCTGCATCAGGCGCTGGTGGCGGGCACCAGCGGCAGGAAGCCGGTCGAGCTGTTCGACACCACCGGCATCGGCTGTACCGAAGGCGGCGAGATCCGGCCCTTCGAGCCGCAGGGCTACGTCGGCGATCGCAACCTGCGGCCGCTCGACCGCACCTCCCGGCTGCTGGTGGTGGCGGCGCAGCTGGCGCTGGCCGACAGCGGCTGGGCGGCGGTGCTGCGCGGCGGCGCGGGCGGCGCCGGCGGGCGCCCGCCGGCGGGCGGGACGGGGTCGCCTGCCGGGCCGGGGACGGGTGCCGGAGCCGTGGCCGCGGGCGCTGGGGCGGGGACGCCTGGCGGTGGGACGGAAGCGGCGGCCGCGGGCGGCCCGGCAGAGCCGAGTGCACCGGGTGCGCCGCTGGCCGAGCAGGTCGAGGTGGGGCTGGTGGTCGGCACCACCTTCTGCAGCGTGCGCACCATTGCCGAGTTCGACCGGCGGGCGATACGGCTGGGGCCGACGCATGCCAGCCCGCTGGATTTCGCCAACAGCGTCATCAATGCGGCAGCCGGCCAGGCGGCCATCTGGCACGGCCTGCGCGGCGTCAACTCGACGCTGGCGGGAGGCGAGGCATCCGGGCTGCTGGCCATCGCCCAGGCGGCGGAGATGATCCGCGCCGGGAGGGCCGACGCGGTGCTGGCGGGTGGCGCCGAAGAGCTGTGCTTCGAGTCTTTCTTCGGCTACCACCGCGCCGGGCGGCTGTGCGGCTCGCGGCGAGGGGCGGCTGGCGCCGCGACCGGTGGCGAGGGTGCCGGCGGACCGGCCGCGGTGGCGGAACGGCCGGTGCCGTTCGACGCCCGGCGCAACGGTTTCAGCCTCGCCGAGGGGGCGGCGCTGCTGGTGCTGGAGGAGGCCGGGACGGCGGCTGGGCGCGGCGCGACGGTGCACGCCGAGGTGCTGGGCTGGGGCGCCGCCTTCGCCGCCCAAGAGGGCGAGGCCGGTATGGCGGCGGCGGTGGCGCGGGCGGTGCGGTTGGCGCTGGCGGACGCCGGCGCGGCGCCTGCCGCGATCGGTTTCCTCTCGGCCTCGGCGAGCGGCAGCATCGAGGTGGATCGGGCCGAGGCGCTGGGGGTGGCGGCGGCGCTCAACGGCCGGGCGGCGGCGCTGCCGGTGACCGCGATCAAGGCGATGCTGGGGGAGGGGCTGGGAGTCTCGGCGGCCTGGCAGGCGATCGACGCCGTGGAGACCCTGGGCGACGGCATGTTGCCGGGCATTGCCGGCCTCGAGACCCTCGAGCTCGGCCTGCCGCTGCCGGGCGCCGAGGCGGCGACCAGGCAGCTGCCGCTCTTGGCGCGGCGGCTGGCGCTGGTGACCGCGGTCGGCGCCGACGGTCACTGCGCGGCGCTGGTGGTGGGCGCGCCGCCGGCTCCGGCCGCCGGTGGGCAGGCCACCGGGAAGGGCGCCCCTGGGGTGCGTGAGACGGCGCCATGAAGGGTGGCGGCGTCCGGAGAGCGCCGGCCGGCGCCGGCGCCGCCGCGGTGCGGGGCGGGAGCCAGGAGGTGCCGGCCGCGGAACTGGTGGTGGCACCGGACCAGGATCCAGGGATTGCGGGGCGGCGAGATGGCGGACCGGCCGCCGCGGTGCCGGGGGACGGCATGGCGCCCGCCGCGGCGCCGGAGAGGCCGGGCGGGGCGCTGGTGCCGCGCTACACCGATCAGGGCTACGGCGATGCCGACCTGGCGGCGCGGCGGCGGTGGGTGGAGGAGCGGACGGGGGCGCGGCTGGTCCATGTCGGCTGCCATTCGACGGCCGGCGAGGAGATGCGCGGCAACGTCGAGAACCCGATCGGCGCGGCGCAGGTGCCGCTGGGGGTGGCCGGACCGCTGGCCATGCTCGGCGAGCACGCCCGCGGCACCTTCTACGTGCCGCTCGCCACCACCGAGGGCGCGATCGTGCGCTCCTACGAGCGCGGCATGATCGCGCTGACGCGGGCGGGCGGCGTCACGGCGTGGCTCCATGCCGACGAGAACCGGGTGGCGCCGGTGTTCCGTTTCGACAGCGTCGCGGAGGCGCGGCAGTTCTGCCGCGAGCTCGAACGGTTGCTGCCGGAGGTGCGGGCGGCGGCGGAGTCGACCACCCGGCACGGGCGGCTGCTGCGCCTCGAGCCGCGGCCCCTGGGCCGGGCGGTGATGGTGAATTTCTGCTATTCGACCGCCGACGCCCATGGCATGAACATGATCGCCAAGGCCACCGAGTGCGCCTGCCGGCTGCTGGTGGAGCGCGGCGCGGCGCGGCGCTACACCCTGTTCAGCGCCATGGACTCCGAGAAGCGGGCAAGCGGGGCGCTGCTCGCCGGCGGCAAGGGCAAGACCGTGGTGGCGGGCGCTCTGCTCCCGGCGCGGGTGATGCGCGCCCACCTGCACACCACGCCCGGCGAGCTGCGCGAGGTCTGGGAGGCGACGCTGCTCGGCCATCTGCAGGCCGGCGCCATCGGCTACAACGGGCAGTTCGCCAACGGCCTGGCGGCGCTGTTCATCGCCTGCGGCCAGGATGTCGCCAACGTCGCCAACTCGGCGGTGGGGATCACCCACGCCGAGGTGACCGCGGCCGGCGACCTCTACGCCAGCGTCACCCTGCCGTCGTTGACCGTGGCGACGGTGGGCGGCGGCACCGGCCGGGGCACGGCCCGCGAATGCCTGGAGATGCTCGGCTGCGCCGGCGCCGGCGGGGCGCCGAAGCTGGCGGAGATCGCCGCCGCGACGCTGCTCGCCGGCGAGCTGTCGATGGGCGCGGCGCTGGCCAGCGGCGAGTTCGTGGCCGCGCACGAGAGCTACGGCCGCAACCGCCCTACGACGACGCCCGAGCCGCCGGCGGCTGGGTGGAGGTCCGCGGCGGGACCGGAGGCGGCGGGATGAAAAGATTGTTCCGCGGCCTGCGCCGGCCGCCTGACGCGGCCTACGACGTGGTCGTCATCGGCTCGGGGATCGGCGGCCTCATCGCCGGCAACCTGCTGGCGCGCGACGGCGCGCGGGTGCTGCTGGTCGAGCAGCACTACATGACCGGAGGCTATTGCAGCACCTTCCGGCGGGGCGGCTACACCTTCGACGCGGCGACCCATTTCTATCCGCTCCTCGGCAACCCCGAGACCCTCACCGGCAAGCTGCTGGCCGAGCTGCGGGTCGAGACCGGCTGGGTGAAGATGGACCCGGTCGACACCTTTCGCTTCCCCGACGGCACGCGCTTCGACGTGCCGGCGACGTTCGACGTCTATCTGGCGCGGTTGAAGGCCGCCTTCCCGGAGGAGGCGGCGGCGCTCGACGCCTTCTTCGGCGAAGTGCGCCAAGCCTACATGCTGGGACTGCTGCGCTACTTCCGCGACCGCGAGGCGCCGGGGCTGGCGCACTACGCGGAGCTGACCGTGCGGCAGGTGCTGGAACGGCACTTCCGCGACCGCAAGCTGAAGCTGCTGCTCACCGCCGACTGCCCGCATTGGGGATCGCCTCCCGGCCGCACCTCGTTCCTCTTCGATTCGATGCTGCGCCTGTCGTACTTCCTCGGCAACTACTATCCGCGCGGCGGCTCGCAGGCGTTTGCCGACGAGCTGGCGCGCCGCTTCGAGGAGCAGGGCGGAGACATCCTGATGAGCACCGCCGCGCGGCGCATCCTGGTGGGCGACGCGGCAGATGGCGCCCGCGGCGGCGCCGTGCGCGGCGTCGAGCTCGAGACCCTGCGCGGGCCGCTGCACGCCGCGGGGCGCTTCACGGTGCGCTGCGGCGCGGTGGTCTCGAACGCCGACCTGCTGCACACCTGGGAAGAGCTGGTGCCGCCGGAGCGCGTGCCGGCGGCATACCTCGCCGGCCTGCGGCGCCTGCGCGCCACCTATCCCTGCTACCTGATGCACCTCGGCCTGGCGGGGGTCGAGGCGGCGACGCTCGAAGAGCTGCAGGGCTACTATTGGGACGGCTGGAACGCGGACCGCATGGGCGAGGGCTCGGTGCGCTTCAAGCTCTTCGCGCCGACGCTCTACGAGCCGGCGATGGCGCCTCCCGGCGGCCAGGTGCTGATCGTCCAGAAGGTGGTGGAGATGGATTACGCCGCCGTCGAGGCGAACGGCGGCTGGCCGCGCCACAAGCAGGCGATCGACGGCTTCATCCTCGGCCAGCTCGAGCGGCTGCTGCCCGGCTTCGGGCGGCGGATCGTGGTGCGCTCCAGCGCCTCGGCGCACACCTCCTGGCGCTTCACCCTCAATTACCAGGGCGCGATGCTCGGATGGGAGATGTCGCCCGAGCAGGTGGGCGCCGGCCGGCCGGCGCTGACCGGCCCGGTCGCGGGCCTCTACACGGTCGGGCACTGGACGCGCCCGGGCGGCGGCATCACGCCGGTGATCGTATCGGCGCAGCAGGTGGCGAGGCTGGTGGCGAATGCTCCCGCCATGGCGGGCGGTGAGACGCCCCGGACTCTCGGCGGCGACCTGACCGCGGCCAGGAGCCCGCGGCCGAGGGTTGCGGTGTCTCGCCAAAGTTCTGCCATTCGATAACTTTCGCCCTGATCCGTCATGTTTTGCTGCGCTTTATCACGCCATGGCGTAATCGCGAGGTGCCGCCGGGGCGCGGGACTCCCACGGAGCGGTCCGCGGGCAGCGGATTTTCCGTTTCCTGAGGTGAGCGGGCATTTGCGATGCCGGCGCGAGTGGACTAATATGATTTTAAATGAGAGTAAGCTAGGAAGCGATGACGATGTCGACCACGGCGCTGCTGCCGAGCGAGACCGAGCTGGCCGCGGCCTGCCTGCGGCCGGTGCGCCTGGCGGTGGTCGATTCGCATCGGCTGTTCCGCGAATGCCTGGCGACCGCGCTGCACGACGACGCCGGGTTCGCCAGGGTCGAGACGATGGACGCCGATCAGGCGGCGCTCGGCCGGCTCGCCGCCGACCAGCCCGCGGACGTGGTGCTGCTTGGCTGCGGCGAGGCGGTCAGGGTCGTCGAGCTGCTGCGCCAGGTCCACCGGCGGTGGCCGGACGCCAAGATCCTGGTGCTCGGGACCGAGGAAGGCGAAGAGGAGGCCCTGGCCCTGTTGCGCGAAGGCGCCAGAGGATACCTGTTCCGCGACCAGTCGCTCGGCGAGCTGCGCGATGCCATCCTGGAAGTGGCAGCCGGCGCCACGGCATGCACGCCGCGCATTGCTCACCTGCTGTTCTCGCGCCTTGCCGAGCTGGGACGCGAGCGGCGGCGCGACGAACGCCTCGAGCTGCTCGAGCTGACCGCGCGCGAGATCGAGATCCTGCGGCTCATCGCCGACGGCCTGAAGAATCAGGAGATCGCCGCGCGGCTGTACCTTTCGGTGCACACCGTGAAGAACCACGTGCACAACATCCTCGAGCGGCTCGGCGTCAAGAGCCGCTGGAGCGCCGTCGACCACGCCTGCGACAAGGGCTGGTTGCAACCCCGCAAGCGCCACTTCCCGTCCTGACCGCGGCCGCGCCGCGTGCCGCCGGCTGGCGGCGCGCCGGCGAGGCCTGCACTCGCGTAACGCCCCGTGCCGGAGGGCGCCGGCCCCCGCCTGGCCGCCCGGTATCCGCAATTTTCGCCGTGGCCGCAACTTTCGCGGCGCCCGCGGCGCCCAAGACCTCCACCGCACCTGGTGCTCTCCGCGGGCACCTTTTTGAATCCCCCGGTCTATCCCGCTGCCGGTGGTCCGGGCGGGAAGATGTGGCTCTACCAGCTATTTCGCGGGCTGGGCGCTCGGGTCCGCCACGGGTTCATGAGCTCGCCGATCGGGGTCTTCATCGTCAGCCGCAACCGGCTGTTCGCCGACGTGCTGGCCTCGCTGCTGAGCAAACGGGCGGAGCTGACGGTGAACGGCGCCTCGCCCGACGGCGGGCCGCCGGCCGGCGGCGCGGATGTCCTGCTGATCGACGCGACCGGCGACGACGGCGAGGTCGGGGGCGCGCTGGCGTGGCTGCGCAGCACCCGCGAGCGCTGTGCCGGCTGCAAGGCGATCGTCCTCGGGCTGCCGAGCGAGGACGCGCGGCTGCTCGAGCTCATCGAGGCCGGGGCGCAGGGTTACGTGCTGCGCGGGACGTCGCCAGCCGAGCTGGTGGAGTCGATTCGCGCCGCGCATGCCGGGCGCAGCCGTTGCTCGCCGCGGGTGGCGGCGGCGGTGATGGCGCGGATCCTCGAGCTCGAAGGGCTGCGCCCGTCTCCCGACCGGCGCGCCGGCGAGGCCGAACGCGAGCCGCTCACCGGCCGCGAGCGCGAGGTGCTCGGCTGGATGGCCACCGGACGCTCCAACAAGGAGATCGGACAGCGCCTGCACATCTCGGTGCAGACGGTCAAGAACCACGTCCACAGCATCCTCGCCAAGCTCGGCGCCCGGCGGCGGCGGGAGGCGCTGCGCATCGCCTACGAGATCGGGTTGCTCGGAGACCCCGGGGACCCGCCGCCGGGCTGAGACGAAACGCCCCGCGTAACGCACGGGGACGCCGAAGCGCCGCAGAGAATGGATCTATTTTCACTCCTGCTGCCCATGCCGGAGGTAGACCACGGCCGCTAACCTGTTCGCTGCGCTCATCGCAGGAGGGGAACGTATGAATGCACCGGAAGTGAGCAACCGGATCAAGAAGATCATCGGCAGCATCGCGGGCATCGATCCGCAGCGCATCGGCGACGAGGCGACGCTGCGCGGCGAGCTGAGCCTGGATTCGCTGTCGCTGCTCGAGATCGGCGTCGACGTCGATCTTGCCTTCCAATTGAATCTGCCGGACGAGAGCTACAAGGACATCGACAGCCTGCCGGCGATGGTGGAGCTGGTGCTGCGCCGTCAGGCCGAGCTGGCGGCAGACGCGAACCCTGAGAACCCTGAGCACGCCACGCGGGAAGCCCTGGCCGGATGAGCGCCGGGCCGCAGAGGAATGGGTGAAACCGGCGATGCGCATCGCGGTCACCGGCCTGGGCGCGGTGACGCCGGTGGGCACCGGCCGCGACGAGCTGTGGGCAAGCCTGCTTGCCGGCCGGCTGGGGTTCGCGCCGGTCGCATCCTTCGACACCGGGGCGTTCAACGTCCACCTGGGCGCCGAGGTGCACGGCTTCTCGCCCGCCGCCTACGTGCGCCGGCTCGATTGCCGGCAGATGGGGCGCGCGTCGCAGCTGGCGATCGCCGCGGCGCGCCTGGCCCTCGCCGATGCCGGCATCGGCGCTCCGGGCGAGTCGCCGGGGGAGGGGGTCAGCCCGGAGCTGGCGGGAGTGGCGATGGGCACCACCTCGGGCGAGCCGCGCGAGGTCGAGCGCTTCGACGACCGCTATCTCGCCGGCGAGCTGGACGCCGTGGGCGGCGAGTTCATGACCCTCTACCCCTGCCACATGATCGCGGCGCACGTGGCGCGCGAGCTGGGCTTTGCCGGCGTCAACACCATGATCCCGGCGGCCTGCGCGGCGGGCAACTACGCGCTGGCGCATGCCGTCGACGTGCTGCGCGCCGGCCGCGCCGAGCTGATGCTGGCCGGCGGCGCCGACGCCTTCTCGCGCATCACCTACAGCGGCTTCGCACGGCTCGGCGCCATCGCGCCCGAGCGCTGTCAGCCCTTCGACCGCCACCGCAAGGGCATGATCCCCGGCGAGGGGGCGGCGGTGCTGGTGCTCGAGCCGCTGGCGGCGGCGCGGCGGCGAGGAGCGCGCATCTACGCCGAGGTGGCGGGCTATGGCCTGTCGTGCGACGCGCACCACATGACCGCCGCCCACCCGCAGGGCGAAGGGGCGGTGCGGGCGATGACGCGGGCGCTGGCCGACGCCGGGCTGGCTCCCGAGCAGGTGAGCTACATCAGCGCTCACGGCACCGGCACCCCCACCAACGACCGGCTGGAGGCGATCGCGGTGGGGCGGGTGTTCGGCGCCGGCACGCGGGTGCCGATCAGCTCGATCAAGTCGATGCTCGGGCACACCATGGGGGCGGCCTCGGCGATCGAGGCGGCGGTGTGCGCGCTGGCGGTGGCGACCGATCAGATCCCGCCGACCATGGGGATGGAGGAGCCCGAGGGCGAGCTCGATTACGTGCCGAACGCGGCGCGCCGGCTGCGGGTGGAGGTGGCGATGAACAACGCCTATGCGTTCGGCGGCAACAACGCCTCGACCATCTTCAGGAAGTGCACGGCGGCCTGAGCTCTCCCTTCCCAGGCACCGACACCACCGATCATGCCCAGCCGGCCGCAGCAGGCGAGTCTCCCGCCGGGAGCCGGCCGGTGACCGGCCACGGCGGCACCGGGAGTCCCGGCGGCGCTGCCGGCCCCGGCGGCCCCGGCGCTTCCGGCGAAGCTCAGGCCGCCGACGGCCCCGACGGCCACCGGGCCGGCCCCGGAGGGAGCGCCGCCGGCGGCGAGACGGCGGCATCGCAGCTGGTGCCGCGGTACGTCGACCAGGGATACGGGGCGCGCGACGTCGCGGCGCGGCGGCGCTGGGTGGAGAAGCGGACGGGAGCCAAGCTGACTCACGTCGGCCGCTGCTCGCTGGCCGGCGAGGCGATGCGCGGCAACGTCGAGAACCCGATCGGGGCGGCGCAGGTGCCGCTGGGGATCGCCGGGCCGCTGGCCGTCATGGGCGAGCACGCCAGCGGCACCTTCTACGTGCCGCTGGCCACCACCGAGGGCGTGCTGGTGCGCTCCTACGAGCGCGGCATGACGGCGCTGACGCGGGCGGGCGGCGCGACGGTGCGGCTCTGGGCCGACGAGAACCGCGTGGCGCCGGTGTTCCGTTTCGCCGACGTGGCGGCGGCGCGGCGGTTCTGCCGGGAGCTCGAAGGGCTGTTGCCGGAGGTGCGGGCGGCGGCCGAGGCGACCACCCGTCACGGGCGCCTGCTGCGCCTCGAACCGCGGCCGCTGGGGCGGTCGGTGATGGTGAACTTCTGCTGGTCGACCGGCGACGCCCATGGCATGAACATGATCGCCAAGGCGACCGAGCGCGGCTGCCAGCTGCTGGTCGCCCGCGGCGCGGCGGAGCGCTACGTCCTCTTCAGCGGCATGGACTCCGAGAAGCGGGCGAGCGGTGCGCTGCTCGCCGGCGGCAAGGGCAAGAAGGTGGTTGCCGGTTGCCGGTTGCCGGCGCGGCTGCTGCGGGCCTACCTGCACACCACCCCGGCGGCGATGCAGGAGCTGTGGCAGGACACCGTGCTCGGCCACCTGCAGGCCGGCGCCATCGGCTACAACGGCCATTTCGCCAACGGCCTCGCGGCGATGTTCATCGCCTGCGGGCAGGACGTCGCCAACGTCGCCAACTCGGCGGTGGGCGTCACCCACTTCGAGGTGACGCCGGAGGGCGACCTCTATGCCAGCGTCACCCTGCCGTCGCTGACCGTGGCGACGGTGGGCGGCGGCACCGGCCGCGGCACCGCGCGCGAGTGCCTGGAGATGCTGGGCTGCGCCGGCGCCGGCGGGGCGCCGAAGCTGGCGGAGATCACCGCCGCGACGCTGCTCGCCGGCGAGCTGTCGATGGGCGCGGCGCTGGCCAGCGGCGAGTTCGTGGCCGCGCACGAGGCCTATGGGCGCAATCGTCCGGAAGCGCTCCCCTATGACAAAATGATCACCACCAGCAAGGTGAGCAAAGCGAGCCGGGAGGATGGCGCATGAGCGAGTTTGTTAAGGATAGCGAGCGCGAGAAAGACGTTCCGGCCGGCGCGGCGGCAGGCGCCGTCAGGACCGTGGACGTCTTGATCGTCGGCGGCGGGCTGGCCGGGCTGTCGCTGGCGCGGCAGCTGCTGCTGCGCTCCGACAAACGTGTGCTGCTGGTGGATCGGCGCGCGCTGCCGCCGCGCAAGCAGAAGGTCGGCGAGGCGACGGTGCAGATGAGCGGCTACTATTATGCGCGGGTGCTGGAGATGGAGGAGCACCTGCTCTGCGAACATTACATGAAATATAATTTACGTTTCTATTGGAAGCATTCCGCGGGCGGCGAGAGGTACGAGGATCTCGATCAGTCCTACATCCGCAACCTGTCGAATATCGTCACCTACCAGCTCGACCGCAACGTCTTCGAGGCGGAGCTGCTGCGCGTCAACCTGGAGTCGCCGCGCTTCGAGCTACAGGCGCCGGCCGAGGACCTGCAGGTGGAGCTGGCGGAGGACGGGGCGGCCGGCGGCACCGGCAGACACCGCTTCTCGTTCCGCGCCGGCGAGCTGGAGATCGCGGGCACGGCGGACTGGGTGGTGGACGCCTCCGGGCGCGGCCGGTTCCTCGCCCGGCGCCGCGGCCTGATCACCGAGAGCCCGATCCGGCACGGCGCGACCTGGTGCTGGGTGGACGGGCTGGTGGACATCGAGCGGCTGACCGACCTCGACGCGCCGGCGGTGCGCAAGCGGCGCGACCGCGCCGCGCTCGGACACGTGCCGGCCTTCCTGGCGACCAACCATTTCTGCGGCGAGGGCTACTGGTTCTGGACCATCCCGCTGCACGGCAAGACCAGCCTCGGGCTGGTCTACGATCGCAGCCTGGTGCCGCGCGACGAGGTCGCCACCCCGGAGAAGATGATCGAGTGGGTGTGCCGGCAATATCCCATGTTCGCGCGCGACCTGCCGCACCGGCGGGTGGTGGATTGGAGCGGCCTCAAGGACTTCGCGCTCGACAGCACGCAGACGCTGTCGGCGGCGGGATGGGCAATGTGCGGCGAGGCCTGCCGCTTCTCCGATCCGCTCTACAGCCCGGGCGGCGACCTGATCTCGGTCTACAACACGCTGATCGCCGACGCCATCATGACCGCCGATCCGGCGCAGCTCGCGGCCAAGGTGCGGCTCTACGAGCAGGTGGCGCGGGCAGTTTACGATTCGTACCTGCCCAGCTTCGCGGTGAGCTACGCGACGCTGGGCGACCAGGAGACGTTCACCCTGCGCTACGTCTGGGAGCTGAGCGTCTACTTCTCGTTCTTCGTCTTCCCGTTCATCAACGACCTGTTCACCGACCGGCAGTTCGTGCCCTCGTTCCTGCGCCTGTTCGCGCGGCTGGGACCCACCAACCGCAACCTGCACGCCTTCCTCGCCGCCTATTTCGAGTGGAAGAAGCAGGGAGTCGAGCCGGTCGCCGCCGGGGCGCCCCGGCACTTCGATTTCTACGAGTTCGCCCACCTGCGCGCCGCCGCCGAGTGCTTCTACCAGGTGGGCCTGAGCGCCGAGGAGGCGCGGCCGGTGCTCGGCGAGCAGCTGCTGAACCTCGAAGACCTGGCGCGCTTCGTGGTCGCCCACGTCAGCGCGGCGGTGACCGGCGACCCGCGGGCGCTGTCGCAGGAGTTCGTCGCCGCGATCGATCTGCGGCGGCTGGCGTTCGATCCCGCGGCGATGGCGGCCGCCGTCGCCGCGATCGGCGTCGGCGCGGCGCCCCATGCCTGGCGGTTGCAGCCGGCGGCGATGGCGCGCTTCCACCAGCGGCGGCGGGCGCAGCCAGCGGCGCCGCCGGCCGCCGCTGCGGCGGTGGGGCAGGCGGCTGGCGTGGCGGCGGTGGCGGCGGTGGCGGTGCGTGGCGAGCCCGCTGCCGGCGCGGCGGTGGCGGCCCTGGCCGCGGCCGGCGGGGAGCAGGGATGAGCGGCGTCGAAACGGCGACCCCGGTCGAGCCGGGCGCCGCCGCGGCCGGGGCGACCGTGGCGGCCGAAGTTGCCGGCGCGACCCATGCGACCGCCGCGGTGCCGATTCAGGACCATGCGCCGGGCCTCGAGCGCCTGTTCTCCTTCGTGCCCGGCGAGCGCTCCTACGAGGTGCGCGACGTGCGCGGCAAGCTGCCGGACTGGCTGTGCGGCACCTGCTACTGGAACGGCCCCGGCCGCTTCCAGCGCGGCGAGCAGCGCTACCGCCATTGGCTCGACGGCGACGGCATGGTGACGGCGCTGCGCTTCGACGGCGACGGCCGCGTCCACCTCGCCAACCGCTTCGTGCGCAGCGCCAAGTGGACGGCGGAGGAGGCGGCGGGACGGGCGCTGTTCCGCACCTTCGGCACCACCTTCGCCGGCGACCGGCTGGCGCGGGGCATCGGTCTCGAATCGCCGGTCAACGTCAGCGTGGTGCCGTTCGCCGGGACGCTGCTGGCCTGCGGCGAGCAAGGGCTGCCCTGGGAGCTCGACCCGGTCACCCTGGAGACGCGCCGCCCGTTCACCTTCGGCGGCGCGCTCAATGCGGTGAGCCCGTTCGCGGCGCATGCCAAGGTGGACGCGGCCACCGGCGAGGTCTACAACTTCGGCCTCTCCTACGCCCGGGACCGGCCGTCGCTGCACCTCTACCATTTCGACGCCGCCGGCGGCCTGCTGACGCGGCGCCGGGTTCCCCTCGAACGGCCGGTGTCGATGCACGACTTCTGCCTCGCGCCGCGGCACGCCGTGTTCCACGTCGGGCCGTACCACCTCGATCTGCAGGCGGTGACGGCCGCCGGGCACAGTCTGCTGGACGCGCTGCGCTGGGAGCCCGAGGTCGGCAGCGAGCTGCTGATCGTGCCGCTGCAGGCGGACGGCGACCCCGAGGTGGTGCGGGTGCCCCTGGGGCGGGGCTACTGCCTGCACGGCATCGGCGCCGGCGAGGACGCCGCGGGCCGGCTGGTGGTGGACCTGCTCGAGCTCGACCGGCCGGTCTACGACCAGTACCTCGACCTGCCGCGGATGTTCCCCACCGTCGGCCCCGGGCGGCCGCTGCGGCTGATCGTGGACCTGGCGCGCCGCCGGGTGGTCGAGCGCCAGGCGCTCGCCTACGAGCAGGCGCCCGACTTCCCGGTGACGGTGCCGCGGCTCGGTCCGCGGGCGCCCGACGACGCCTGGATGCTGGGGATCGCGGCGGCCGGCCGCCCGGGGTCGAAGTTCTACGATCAGCTGGTGCACTGTGACTGGCGCCGCGGTCACGGCGGGGCGCCGGCGATCTGGCAGGCGCCGCGCGGCCAGTACCTGACCGGCGAGCCGGCCCTGGCGCCGCATCCGGCGCTGGCGGCAGGCGCGGTGGGCGCGGTGGACGCCGCCTCCTCCCGGTCGCCGGCGGGCATCGCGCTGATCTGTCCGCTCTACGACGCGGTGCGTCACGAGAGCCGCTTCCTGGTCTTCGACGCCCGCCAGATCGCCGCCGGGCCCTGCGCCGAGATCCACCTGGAGGCGCCGCTGCCGACGGCGTTCCATGCCGCCTTCGCGCCGGCCGTGCCGGTGGGTGCTGGACCCAATGTCATCCCGGAGACTCATTGATCGCTATAAGGATGCATCGATAGCCTGAGGGTCGTGACCATTCGCGGGGATGCGGGAGCTCGCCCGGAAAGGGACTCGGAGGCTGCACGATGAAGCGCCTGTTCCGGGGTCTGCGGCGTGCACCGGATCCGTCCTACGACGCGGTCGTCATCGGCTCCGGGATCGGCGGCCTGATCACCGCCAACCTGCTGGCGCGCGACGGCGCCCGGGTGCTGCTGGTCGAGCAGCACTACATGGCGGGCGGCTATTGCAGCACCTTCCGCCGCGCCGGCTACACCTTCGACGCGGCGACCCATTTCTACCCGCTGCTGGGCAATCCCGAGACGCTGACCGGCCGCGTGCTGGCCGAGCTCGGCGTCGAGACCGGCTGGGTGAAGATGGATCCGGTCGACACCTTCCATTTCCCGGACGGCTCGAGCTTTGCCGTGCCTGCCGACTTCGCCGCCTATCTCGGCAAGCTCCACGCCGAGTTCCCGCACCAGTCGGCGGCGCTCGACGCCTTCTTCGCCGAGGTGCGCGAGACCTACCTGCTCGGGCTGCTCGAGTACTTCCGCGGCCGCGAGACGGCGCGGCTGGCGCCGTATCGCGAGCTCACCGTGCGGCAGGCGCTCGACCGCCGCTTCACCGATCGCAAGCTCAAGCTGCTGCTTACCGCCGACTGCCCGCACTGGGGCTCGCCGCCGGGCCGCACCTCGTTCGTCTTCGACTCCATGCTGCGGCTGTCGTATTTCCTCGGCAACTACTACCCGCGAGGAGGCTCGCAGGCCTTTGCGGACGAGCTGGCGCGCTGCTTCGAGGAGCGCGGCGGGCACCTGCTGATGAGCACGGCGGCGCGGCGGATCCTGGTGGAAGGCGGCGACGGCGCCGCCGGCACCGCCGGCACGGCGTGCGGCGTCGCCATCGAGACCCTGCGCGGGCCGGTGCGCTTCGCGGGCACGGTGCGCTGCGGCGCGGTGGTTTCCAACGCCGACCTGCTGGGCACTCTCGAGCAGCTGGTCGGCGCCGAGCGCCTGCCGCCGGACTGTCTGCGGCGACTGCGCCGGCTGCGCCCGAGCTTTCCCTGCTGGCTGACCCACATCGGGCTCCACGGGGTGCCGGCGGAAGTGCTCGAAAGGGCGCAGGGCTACTACTGGGACAGCTGGGAGATGGACCGTGTCGGGCGGGACGCCCTGCGCTTCAAGCTCTTCGTGCCCACTCTCTACGAGCCGGCGATGGCGCCGGCGGGAGGGCAGGTGCTCATCGTCCAGAAGGTGCAGGAGATGGATTACGCGGCGGTGACCGACTGGGCGGAGCACAAGCGGCAGGTGGAGAGCTTCGTCTTCGGCCACCTGGCGCGGATGCTCCCCGGCATCGAGCGGCGGATCGTGGTCGCGACCAGCGCCTCGGCGCAGACCTCCTGCCGCTTCACCCTGAACCACCATGGCGCCATGCTGGGTTGGGAGATGTCGCCGGACCAGCTGGGCGCCGGGCGGCCCGATCTGGCGAGCCCGATCCGCAACCTGTTCTTCGCCGGGCACTGGGCGCGACCCGGGGGCGGCATCACGCCGGTGATCGTGTCGGCGCAGCGCGCGGCGCAGGCGGTCGCCGCCGCGCTCGCCGAGGACCGCGGCTCCGGCGAGAGCCGCGCACCCCGCGAAGCGATCTCGGCGCCGGCGTCGCTGTCGCCGCCCACCCCGCCACCCCCCCCAACCCCGCCAATCCCGCCAACCTCGCCAACATCGCCGATGGCGCTAGGATCCTCGGCAGCGCCCTCATCGCAGGCACCGGCGACGACCCGGACGCCGGGGGCGCCGAAACGCGAGCCGCCCCTGCCGCTGTTGCCGGCGGCGGAGCGGTTGCGGGCGAGGACGCGCGACGATGCGCCGGCGCCGCTGTCGGCCGCCAGGACGCGATAACGCAGGCTCCAGGAGGCTGGCATACCATGGCTCCGAATCCGCGCTGGCTCCTCGTCGGGCCTGACGATGAAGTGAACCGGCGGCTGCTGGCCCGGCTCGGCCTGGCCGCGCCGGCAGGGCACGGTTTCGTGCGCGCCGGCCGCGCCGTCGGCGCGGTCGCCGGCGGGGGGAGCGAACCGGACGACCCCGCCGCCGTTTACGCCGCGGCATTCGCCGCCGGCGTCCCTGGCGCCTCTGGCGCCGCCGGCGCCGGCGCCTGGGATGCCGTCATCTACCGGCCGCCTCGGCGCGGCCAGCCCGGGGACGCCGCGGGCCTGCCCGACCTGGCCGATGCCGCGGCTTTCTTCGACGCCTTCGCCGCCTTCCTGAAAGCGCCGGGCGGTAGCCGCGGCAACGGCGGCGGCACCGCCAGCGGACCCATCCCGCGGCTGGTGCTGGTGTCGAGCGCCGCGGTGGTCAGCCCGAGCCATGACCACCAGGGCTACACGGCCGAGTCCGAGCGCCCCTCGGGGCGCCATCCGATCGCCCGCGCCTGGCTGGAGCTCGAGGCGCTGGCGGCGGCGCGGCTCCGCACCCTGGACCCGCCGCCGGAGGCGATCGTGCTGCGCCCGGCGGCGGTGGCCGCCCGCGACGGCGAGGACGAGCTCTGCCGCGTGCTGCGCGGGAGCGCCGCGATGGTGCCTGCCGGCTTCGACCCGACCATCCAGCTGCTGAGCCCCGACGACCTGGCCGCGGCCATCGAGTGCGCGCTGCGGCAGGGCGCCGGCAAGCCGGGGATCTACCAGGTGGCGCCTGCCGGCGCCCTGCCGGTGCGGGCGGCGCTCCGCCTGGCCGGCGTGCGGCGGCTGCCTCTCGGAGTCGGCGGGCGGCTCGACTACCTGCGCCACGGCTCGACCGTGTCGGGCGGCAAGATCGAGCGCGAGCTGGGCTTCACGCCGCGCGCCACCAGCGCCGCGGCGATCGCCGCCGAGCTCGCGCCGCGCGGTGGTGGCGGCGCCGTGCCTGCCGGCGCCGGCGATGGCGGCGCCGCGCCTGCCGGCGCCGGCAAGGTCCCCGAGTTCGATCCCTACGGCATGGACTTGGGCTACATCGCGGCCTACGGGCGCACCCTCTTCCGCTTCCTCCACGACGCCTACTGGCGGATCGAGCACCAGGGCCTCGAGCACGTGCCGCGCCAGGGGCGGGCGGTGCTGACCGGCATCCATCGCGGCTTCATGCCCTGGGACGGGGTGATGGCGCTGCACCTCATCGCCCGCGAGCTCGGGCGCCACCCGCGCTTCCTGATCCACCCCTGCCTGGTCAAGTTCCCCTTCCTCGCCAACTACATGACCAAGCTCGGCGGCATCGTCGCCTGCCAGGAGAACGCCGACTGGGTGCTCGGCAACGACGAGCTGCTGGGCATGTTCCCGGAGGGGATCCACGGCGCCTTCACCATGTACCGGGACGCCTACCGGTTGGGCAAGTTCGGGCGCGACGAGTACGTGAAGATGGCGCTGCGCCAGCGCGCCCCGATCGTCCCCTTCGTGACCGTCGGCAGCGCCGAGATCTATCCCATCATCTTCCGCGTCGATTCGAAGCTGGTGCGGCGGGTGGCCGAGTGGCCGTTCCTGCCGATCGCCCCCAACTTCCCGCTGCCCGGCCTGCCGCTGCCCTCGAAGTGGCACACGCGCTTCCTCGAGCCGCTGCCGGTCGATCGCCTCTACCCCCCTGAGGCGGCGGAAGACCCCGAGGTGGTGCGGGCGATCAGCCGCGACGTGCGGGCGCGCATGGCGGCGGCGATCCAGGAAATGCTGGCGCGGCGAAAGTCGATCTTCGCCGGCTCGATCTTCGCCGCCGGCGCCGAGGCGGTCGAGCCGCGGTAGTTTCCCGCCCGTTCCCGCACCGCGCGGGGCACTTGGATTCAGCTCCCCGTTAGATCCATTTTAGTCCGCCGTGCCCGCTACGCCGGGCACGGCACGCACTTTACAATCTGGCTAAATAGTGAGCTCGCAGAGCTCCCTGCCATGTCGATCCTCGCCAACACCCGACGCCTGCTGCGAATCCTGAGCCGGTTTCTCGGCTATGGCGCCGCGTCCCTGCTCAGCTCAGGTTTCGCCTTGCGCCTGTCGCCGGCGCTGCGCGATCGCCTGGCGCGGCTCCTGCCGGCGGCGCGGTTGTCGGGGCCGGATCGGCTGCGGCGGCTGTTCGAGGAGCTCGGCGGCACCTTCATCAAATTCGGCCAGATGCTGGCGCTGCAGCCCGACATCCTGCCGTTCGAATATTGCGCGGCGCTGTCGAACCTGCTGGACCGCATGCCGCCGTTCGGCATGCACGACGTCGAGCGGACTTTCGTCGAGGAGCTGGGGCGCCGCTCCGACGAGCTGTTCGCCGACTTCGACGCCACGCCGATCGCCACGGCGTCCATCGGCCAGGTGCACGTCGCCTGGCTGGACGGGCGCAAGCTGGCGGTCAAGGTGCAGCGGCCCAGCGTCAGCACCGATTTCGCCGGCGATATCCGGCTGATGTCGGCGACGGTGCGGCTGATCCGTGCCCTGCGTCTCAAGCCCCTCTACTGGGTGATCGAGCCGATGTCCGAGTTCGTCGGCTGGACGGTGGAGGAGCTGGACTTCCGCACCGAGGCCCGTTACATGGAACGGCTGCGCCAGAACGCCATCGACAACCCGGCGGAGCGGGTGCCCGAGATCTTCTGGCCGATGACCAGCCGCCGCACTCTGGTGATGGAGTTCTTCGAGGGCGCCACGCTGCTCGGCTACCTGCGGTCGCGCGAGCAGGGCGACGCCGTGGCGCTCCACCGCCTGGACCTCGCCGGCTTCGAGCCGCAGCAGTTCGCGCGCAACATCATCGACAACTTCCTGGGCGACGCCTTCCGCCACGGCATGTTCCATGCCGACCTGCATCCGGCGAACCTGATGATCCTGCCCGGCAACGTGGTCGGCTACGTCGACTTCGGGATCACCGGCATCCTGAGTCACTACTCGCGCCGCCACCTCATCCGCATGACCCTCGCCTACACCCAGGCGGACCTCGACGGGATGTGCGAGTCCTTCTTCAAGGTCTCGGTGATGGACGGGTCCTCCGATCCCGATGGCTTCCGCGACCGGCTCAAGCAGATGGCAGACACCTGGTACGACCTGCAGGGGCGAGAGCGGCAGCTGCGCAAGAACTTCACCCTGGTGATGCTCGACATGCTGCGGCTGTCGCGCGCCACCGGCATCTGGCCCGAGCGCGACGTCATCAAATACATCCGCTCTTCCATCGCCATCGACGGCCTGATCACCCGCTTCGCTCCCGGCTTCGACGTCGGCCGCTACCTGGCCACGGTCTGCGACCGGCATCTGCGGCAGGAGGCGTGGCAGCTGCTGCTGTCGCACGAGCGGCTGGTCGAGTGGAGCAGCGCGGCGGGCAGCCTGGCGCACGATGGCGGCGCGCGGACGGCGAGCCTGCTCGAGCGTTTGACCGCTCGCCGGCCGGCTGCCGGCGGCCGCCCGCCCGCCGCCGGCCGGCCGGCAAGCGGCGCCGAGGCGCGGGCTTTCCGGCTCGCCAGCGTGGTCTTTGCGGTCGCCCTGCTGGTGACCGCGACCGGCGAGCGGATGGTGCTCGGCGCCAACCTGTTCACCGCCGAGCTGGTGGTGGGCGGCGCCGCCCTGACCATGTTCCTCGAGACCCTGCGCCGGTGCGTCTTCTGATGCCTGCCGGCGAGTGCCGGCCGCGAAGCAAGGAGGCTTTCTGATGCGTGAGCTGACCAAGTCGATGCTGAGCCTCTCGCTGGCGGTGCCGCTGTTCGGCATGAAGCAGATGCTGGCCATCGGCATGCCGCGGGATCCCAGCCGCCCGTTCGGCCGGGCGGCGGACGGCTTCGACGCCGTCGCCGGCGCCGCCGCGGACCAGATGGACGGCGCCTGGAAGAGCGCTTTCCAGGCCGGCGATCGCATGCAGCGCGGCATGGTCGACATGGTGCTCGGTCTGGTCACCGGCGACGGCCTCGACCTCGACCGCCTGCTGCGCCGGAGCGCGGAGATGATGCAGAGCACGGTCGGCGCGGCGGGCGCGCTCGGTGCGCTGCGCCAGCGCCTGGGCGGCTGCGGCTGCGGTCCGGATGCGGGCCGCGGCGCGGCCCGGCTGACGCCCTTCGACCCACCGGTCGCTCCAGCCCGGCCGGCCGCGCCGGCCGCCGCCGCCGCCGCCGGTGTCGCCCTCAGCCCGCCGGCGGGCTGGACGGTGAGCATTCCCAACGTCTAGGAGGCCGCCGATCGCCATGCTCGAGCTTGCCAAGTCCGGCTTCAACCTCTCCTGGTCGATGCCGCTGTTCGGCGCCCAGCAGCTGGCCTACTGGCTGGTGCCCACCGCGGAGCGCCGGCGCAAGGCGGCGGCCGGCCTCGACGCGATGACCGCGGCGGCGGCCGGCGGCCTGGACCCGGAGCTGCTCGGCAGCCTCTACCACCTGGGCACCTGCGCCGAGGGAGCGCTGGCGCAGATGGGGCCCATGTTGCTCACCCCGGCGCTGCTCGAGCCCGCCACCTGGGCGGAGGTTTCGATCGAGCTGGCTCGACGCTCGGCGGCGGCCACTCGCCAGCTGGCGGCGGGTCACGGTCTGCTGGCGCTCGCCGAGGTGCGCTCGAAGGTCGAGGTCTTCTGCCTGGTGCTCAACGTCGCCAAGCTGATCGACGTGCCGGACCAGCCGCCGTTCCCGCTCTACGAGCTGCTCGCCAGGGCCTACGGGCTGGGCGCCTTCCAGGCGCTATGGGCGGTCGAGGGGCTGGGCCACGAGTACGGCGACAGCTTCTGGAAGCAGGGCATCGTGCCCCACCAGGCCCTCCAGGACCAGCGCACCAGCCGGCTGCCGCCGGAGAGCCTGACCATGCTCAACGCCGGCATCGGCCTGTCGGTGGCCAAGTGGCGCCTCGACCATGCGCCGCACCCGTCGGCGGCCGAGCTGCACGCGCTGGTCGCGGACATCGTGCACCTGTGCCGGGACAACGCCCGGCCGGGATATCTCGGCGCCGCGCTCGAATCGCTCGGCCTGGTGACCAGCAGCTTCCACGGCAACCTGATGGCGGGCGTCGAGCAGGCGTTGCGTCAGGTGGCGCCCGAGGCCCTCGGCTTCTTCTGGCACGGCGCCGGCCGCTCGCAGTTCTTCCAGCCGATCAACTTCCTGCCGGGCTCGGATTTCCTGCAGTTCGAGATGGCGGCGGGCCTGGCCCCGAGCGAGCCGGCGCGCCTGTCCGCGGTGGCCGGCGCGGCCTGGGCCTACACGGTGGTCAACCAGCGCGATCCGCAGATGATGGCGGACCTGCTGATCGATCCGCATGGCGACGAGCTGGCGCGCAACGGCGCCTTCGCCAACGGCGTGGCGTCGTCGATCATGATGCGCTTCGACACCACGCCCCAGGCCGACTTCGTCAGGCCTTTCATCGAGTACCGGCCCGGCGCCGGGAACCGGCGGCTGACCAGGCTCTGGGACCAGCTGGTGCGGATCCCCGCCGAGACCGCGCTCGCCGTCTACTACCCGGTGATCAAGCGGCACGACCGCCTGGGCGACATCTTCGAATATCGGGACCTGGCGGCGTTCGTGGCGCGCCTCGAGGGGCGCGGGACGGCATGAACCGGCGCGAGAGCACGCGGGCGAGGCGCTCGGCGGCGGGCCCGATCGAGGCCGGCGAGCGGTTCGCGGTGGAGAGCTGCCTCGCCAGCTTCGGCCTGCTCGACCGGCCGCGGCCGGCGATCGGCCCGGCGGCGGAGGAGCCTTTCGGCCGCCGCCTGCGCGGTGCGCTCGAAGAGCTCGGGCCGGTCTGGGCGGCCTTCGGCAGGTACCTCGCGTCGCGCATCGACCTGCTCGCCGCCGCCGACTGCCTCGAGCTCGCCGCCATCCCCGAGTGGGTGGCCCCGCTGTCGCTCGCCGCCTTCCGTTGCCGGATCGCCGCCGAGCTGGGCCGGCCGGACGAGGCGGTGTTCGCGGCGATCGAGGCGGAGCCCTGCGAATCGCGCCTGCTGGTCCAGGGCCATCGGGCGCGGCTGGCCGGCGGCCAGCCGGTGGTGGTGCGCCTGGCGCGGTCGGAGTCGCTCGAAGCGGTGGCCACGGAGCTGCCTCGGCTGGCGCTGCTCGCCGGCGCCTGCCGGCGCCAGGGCTGGCGCGACGGGCTGCTCGCCGAGGCGCTCGCGGACTTCCAGCGCGCGCAACGCGACGGCGCCGACCTCGGAGCGACCGCCGAGGCCCTCGGACTGCTGGGGATCGACGCCGAAGGCTTCGGCCTGCTGGCGGCGCCGGCGGTGCGCACGGAGCTGCTCAGCTCGCGGTTGCTGACGGTGGACGATCCCGGCGGCGCCGACCTCGCGCTCGCGACGGATGCCTGGGACGGCAGCCGCGAGCGCCGCGCGCTGGCGCGGCTGATCTGCGTCGCCTGGCTGCGCCAGGCGCTGGAGGGGCGGGTCTTCCCGGTGGAGCTGGCGGCGGCGGGAGCGCGCGTCCTCGACGGCGGCCGGCTGGTCTGGATGGCCGGCAGCTTCGCCCGCCCGCCGCTCGCCGATCGCGCCAACCTGCGCGGGTTCCTGATCGCCATGGCGGCGCGCGAGCCCGACGACGCCTGCTCCTACCTGCTGCGGGAGATGACCCGCGAGCCGGGCGCCGAGGCCCCCGATGCCCCCGATGCCCCCGACATCGCCGGCGCCGCGGAGGAGCGTTTGCGCCTGCTGTTGCGCCAGGTGGTGCCCTACCGCGACGGCGCCTGGACCGCCGCCGGCACCAGCCTCGCGGAGCACGTCTTCGTCTTCGCCCGCCAGGCCCGCGCCTGCGGCTTCAGGCCGCGGCTGCAACTGGTGGCCTTCTATCGCGGCCTGGCCTCGGTGGCGGTCGCGGCCCGCCGTCTCGCGCCCGAGGACGACGTGTTGCTCGAAGCCCTGCAGGAGGTGCGGGTGCTCGCCGGCTTCTCACAGGTCCGCGAGGCGATGTCGCCGCCCTGGGGGGAGGCGTGGGGACGCTACGCGATGCTGATGTCGGAGCTGCCGCGCAAGCTCGACGAGCTGTTGACGCTGGCGACCGAGGCCGCCGCGACCGGCGCGCCGGGGACCGTGGGGAGCTGGGAGCCCGGCGCCGGGCGCCGCGCCGCGCCGCCGCGGCGGCGGGAGCAAGGCTCGCAGCTGCTGCTCGCCGGCGTGCTGATGGCGCTGGCGGCGCTGGCCCTGTTGCTTCATGACTTCGTGCAGACGGCGGGTGCGGCGGGTGGTCGCCAGCACCTCGCCGCCATGCTCTTTCTCGGGATTGGAGGTGCCCTGCTATGGATGCTGGCCAGAGCGCGATGAGCGCCGGGAATCCTGGTTTCATGCCGCGCCTGCCGCCGCTGCCGGCCAGCGGCGGCGGCGAGATGCTGATGCAGACGCTCGGCCAGCTGTTCTGGCTGCCTTTCACCTGGCTGGGCCGCTGGCTGGAAGCCCTGGCGCCGATGGCGTCGATGGCGGCGATGGCGCCGGCGGGGCCGATGCCGGCGATGCCGAACCTGCCGCCGCTGCCGAACCTGCCGGCGGAGTCCCACCTATCGCAAGTTGCGCCCGCTGCGCCCCGGTGGCCGCAGGACGCCGGCGCCGACCGGATGGCTCAAATGGCTCAGATGGCTCATACGACTCAGAGACCCAAGGAGGAGCGAAAGATGTCCGATTGCGGCTGCTGTGACAACGACCATGGATTGGTCAAGCTGGTCCAGTACACCATCGTCTCGATCAAGCGTTGCGACGAGAGGATCCTGAAGCAGGGAGAGCTGATCGAAGCGGAGGAGATGAGCGACGAGGCGTTCGCCACCTGGGTGGTCGCGATGTACCTGCAGGAGGAGCACGTCCACGTGCCCCACGAGGACAAGAAGTTCCTGCGGGTCTATCACCACGTGTTGCAGTCGTGGCCGCGCCAGGGCAAGGACTGCTGCACGGACCGGGAGGTCGACGTGCTGCGCGGCATCGAAGAGGCGATTCGCAACCTCGGCGCGCACAAGCACGAAGGGCACCACGAGGAGCCGCCGCCGCCGCCGGCGAGAGGCCGGCAGTCGGCCGCCGCAGCCGCCGCCTGATCGCGGTGGCGCCGCCGTCCTACCGCGGCGTCGATCGGGCCTGGTGGATCACAAGCCGCACGAGCCCCGTGCCGTTCGCCGGTGAGCGGCACGGGCAGTGGGCCGGCATGCCATCCAGTCGCCGCCAACGTCTGGGATCGTTCCCGGTCGCATCCGCGGGCAACGCCGGTAGATGGTGGCAATGAATGGAAAGGACGGAAGGATGGGCATCGCCATCGCGGACTGTCTCGCCTCGACCTCCCTGCGGCTGACGCGGGAGGCGGCGAGCGTCATGGGAGAGTTGCTCCCGGGCGCGGCGCAGACCGAATGGCGGGAGCTCGAGAACAAGCTGCACGCCTTCGAGTGGTTCACCTTCGCCGGCGCGCGCCTCGGCCGCCCCGCCCCGATCGTCGAACAGGTCCGGCGAGCGGCCGCGCTGGCGGATCCCTTCACCGGCCTGTGGGCGACGGAGGGGCTGGGCTACGCCTACGCCTTTGCCGGGGGCGACGGCGCGGCCGGCGAGCCGCCGCGCCGGCTGCTGGCGGCGGACCGCCTCGCCGGCCTGCCGGATGCGGCGCTGGTGCCGATCCGCACCGGCTCGGCGCTGGCGGTGGCGGAGCGGCTGCTGACGCGGTTCGACCGCGGCGCGGGCGGCGATCGGGCGCTGGTTTGGAGCTGGCTGGAGCACTGCCAGGACGACGCCCGCCCCGGCTTCCGCGAGCTCGCCGTCGAGGCGTTGGGGCTGGTGGCCCGCCAGCTCCAGCCCTACCGGCTGGGCGGCCTGGACGAGCTGCTTGCCGCCGCCGATCCGGCGCTGCCGGAGTATTTCTGGCACGGGGTGGGGAGGGGTCTCTACTTCGCGCCCACCCACCTGATGCCGTGGAGCGCCGGCTGGGGCCGTGCTTTCGCCAAGGCCCTCTCCGAGCCGCGGCGGGCCTCGGGGCGGGTGAATGCGGTCGCCGGCCTGGGCTGGGCCCTCACCCTGGTCAACCTGCGGTCGCCGGCGGTCGTCGAGGCGGCCGTCTGGGGCTGCGGCGACAACCCGGAGGTCGCCGCGGGCTTTGCCCACGGCGCGGCCTGCGCGCTGCTGGTCTGGCGCCATTGGGCCGGGGCCGAGGAAGGCCTCCTCGACCGCTTTCTCGACTACTGCCCCGACCGTGACGACCGCTGGCGGCGCTGGCACCGATGGCGCCAGTGGATCGTCGATCCCTGCCGCGCGGCGCTCGCCGCTTCCGGCCGCGACCTGCGGCGCCAGAGCGACCTTGCCTCCCTCTTCCGCTTGCAGGAGCCATCATGATCGAGCCCTCGCCGGGTGGCATGGGTCTGCCGGGATTCAGTTGCCTGTTCGACGCCATGTGGGCCGTGCCGCGGTGGCTGGGCCTCGGCGTCGATACCGTGATGAGCCGCATGATGCACGCCCTGGCCGGGGTGCCGGCCGGCCTCGCGGCCGGCGGCCCGCCAAGCGGACCCGCGTCCCTCGCGGCGGCCGTGGCCGGCCCGTCTGTTCCTGCCGCCGCGGTGCCCGTGGCCGGCCCGTCTGCTCCTGCCGCCGGGGCGGCCGCCGGCGCCAGCTGGCCGGCGACGGGGCCGTGGGCGATCCGCCGGCCGCCGGCTGCCGGCAGGGGCGGTGGCGGGGGTGCCGAGGCCCATGGGGATCCGTTGGGGGGGCCGGAAGGCGGCCTGGCCGCCAGCGGCATCAAGCTGGTGGAGTACGCCCTGGTCTCCGTCCGCCGCTGCGCCGAGGGGATCCTGCCCGGCGGCAGCGGCGAGGTGCTGGTCACGGAGCGGATGACCGGCGTCGACTTCGCTGTCTGGATGGTCGCCCGCTACCTGCAATCGCCGGCCTACCGCGCCGGCGCCGAGGGCGACCCGGCCCGGTCTTTGCGGCACGAGGACAAGAAGTACCTGCGAGTCGCCTACCGGGTGCTGACCCGCTGGGCCGAGCCGCCGTCCAGCGGCTGCGGCGACGGTCGCGTTACGGCGCTTGGGAAGATCCAGCGCGCCGTCGGCGATCTCGCCACGCCGTCCGCCGGCGCGGCCCCGCCTCGTCAGGTGTCCTTGCCAACGCGGTCTGCCGCCCCACCGCCGGTGGCGGCCACGCGTCCACCATCGCCTGCCGCTGCCGGCGAACCGACTGCGACACCTGCCGGTAACGCCGCCGACGCCGCCGGCGCCGCCGCCGCCGCCGATATCGCCGACGTCGCCGCGGTCCTGCGGGCGCTGCACCGGCTGGGCGGCTCCGCCGCGACCGGCGACGTCGTCCGCCGTACCAACTTGCCCCGGAGCCGGGTGCGCCGGGCGCTGCACGAGCTCGAGGCGGCCGGCCGCATCCGCCGCAGCGGCGCCGGCCTGCAGACCCGCTATCACGAGGAGGTGAAGCAGTGAACGCCGCCCCGACCGGCTGGACGACCGCCCCCGCCGCCGCAGCAGGTCCCCCGGCTCTCGCCCCCCCGGCGCCTCCGGGAACCCCTGGAACCCCTGGAATCCCTGGAACACCGGGAACCTCGGGAATCCCTGGAACCCTTGGGACCCCTGGAACCCTGGGGACCCCTGGAACGCCGGGGACCCCGGGCAGCGCGGCAAACGCCGCCTGCTATGGCGGACCTCCCGCGAACCTGTCCCATCAGCAGCAGGCGGTGCTCGACAGCGCCGAGATGTACCTGGGCCGCGGTCTGGACCTGAAACGCTGGTGGGACCAGGCCTCCGCCACCGACTGCTTCGCCCAGCGCTTCCTGCTCAGCACCACCAAGAACCGGCCCGACGTCAGCTTCGGCTTCTTCGACGTCGCCAGGGTGGAAGGCCGCGACATGCCCATCATGGGCAACTTCCAGAGCATCTTCTACGACCAGCCCAAATCGCCGGGCGGCGGCCAGGCGGCGGCCCGCTGGATGCGCGCCCAGGTGCGGGAGTTCGTGCTGCGCTACTTCATGCGTATCAGCTCCTTCACCGAGCCGGAGGCCTTCGTGCCGCCGGGCGATCGGGAGCCGCCGCCACGGCTGCTGCGCCCGTTCAGCCTGTGTCCGGAGGCGAACCCGGTGCAGATCGGCTTCGGCTTCTCGCAGCTCTACTTCAAGCGCAGCGACAACGGCGAGATCGGCGCCTTCCCGGACGTCGTCCGCTCCACCATCGCCGACCTGCGGGAGATCGGTCCCAAGTACCGCTGGACCCTGCTCGACGTCGACATCTTCGACTTCAACTTCACCCTGCAGCCGTTCGGTCCGGGCACGCCGTCGCTGTCGCTGCCGCTGCAGGAGTCGAGCTACCTGATCATGGACCGCGCCTTCATCGTCGACGAGGACGACCCGGCCCCCGGCGTGCTGGGGCGCTACGGCTTCGGCTACTCCTTCATCAAGAACCCCTCGCCGAGCGTCGTCGCCTACGGTCCGGGAGAGTTCGACGCCGCCATCGAGCTGATCTACTTCACCGTTTTCGCCGACGGCAAGGTGCGGGCGGACGCGGTCTTCGTGGCCAACCGGCCGACGCGGATCGCCAACGTCCCCCTCAACCCGCTGACCTGGGCCGGACAGGCGCTGAACCTGGCGTCGCTCGGCACCGCGCGCTATCTCGCGGAGCCGCTGCTCGCCGCCGCCGGCCGGCTGCCCTTCGCCCAGGCCGCCTTCGATCCGGTCTCCGCGTCGGTCGGGCTGATCAACCTGCTGAGCGGCGGCCTGGCGGCGCAGACCCTGTGCATCTCGATGCAGCAGCTGGAGAAGGATTTTCTCGTCAAGCATTTCCTGCAGCACTATCAGACTCTCGAGGGCTCCTTGCAGACGTGGCGCCAGATCCCGGACTGGCTCGACTCCAAGAACCTGCCCGCGTGGGTCGTGACCGGGAGGGCAGGCGCATGAGAAACGGCGACCAGGGCGGCAGCTCGCCCGCGGCAGGTGTCCGCGAGCTGATGAAGTCGATGTTCGGCTTTTCCTGGGCGATGTCGCTGTTCGGCCTGCGCAGCGTGGCGAACCTGCTGGCGCCGGCGCGCGCCGCCGCCGCTTTCGACGCCGTCAAGCAGGCGGCCGCGGGCGAGCTGGGCCAGAGCCTGGGCGGCGCCTTCCAGGCCGCCGACCAGTTGCAGCGGCGCATGGTGGACGGCGCCTTCGCCGCGGTGCCGGGCGGCGGTGCCGGCGGCCCCGGTGGCCCCGGCGGTCCAGGAGGCCCCGGCGGCGCCGGCGGTCACTCGGCCGGCCCGTTGCTCCCGGGAGCGGGCGCCCGGCCGCCCGGCCCGCCGCCGGCCAGCGGCAGCCTCGACACCGCGACCTTCGTCGTCCTGGGCGAGGGGCTGGCGGCCGGCACCGCCGATTTCGGCACCAGCGTCGAGCTGCAACGCGAAGGCTTCCCGGCGCAGATGGCGCGCCAGATGCAAACCGGCTTCGCCCAGGCGCTGCAGCAGGCGCCGGGGATCGGCAACCTGCCCGGCTTCCAGGCGCTGCCGGTGCTGGTGCCGGCGTTGATGCAGGACACCGTGCTCGAGCCGCTGGACGCCGCCACCGCCGCGCTGGGCAACCTGGCGGTGCCCGGCTTCCGCCTGGCCGATGCGGTCGAGCTGCGGCCGGCGCCGCCGCTGGTCCATCGCCACGACGCCCGCCAGACGGCGGCCAACCTGGTCCTCGGCATGCCGGGCCTGCTGCAGGGCGAGCCGGGGCCGCTGCCCACCCAGCTCGAGGCGGCGCTGGCGCGGCGGCCCACCCTCGCCGTGGTGGAGCTCGGCTACCTCGAAGCGGTCGAGGCGGCGGTCACCGCCGACCCCGCCAGCCTGCCGGCCGGCGAAGCCTGCCACGGCCCTCTCCGGCGGCTGCTGGCCGAGCTGCGGCAGGCGGGCGCCGCGGTGCTGGTGATGAACGTCCCCGATCCCCTGGACACCGCCTGCGCCTCGACGCTCGAGGCGGCGGCGGAGACGGTGAGAGTGCCGGCCGCGATCCTCGCCGCCACCTACGGGCTGACGGCGGGCGACCGCATCACGGTCGCCGGCCTGATCGAGATCGGCAACCAGTTCCTGTCGCGGAGCCTCGGCCCGCTGCCGGCCGGCGCCGTGCTGCGCGCCGCCGACGCGGCGCGGATCGGCGAGTGGGTGCGCGAGCGCAACGCCGAGATCGCCGCCCTGGCCCACGAGCACGGCGCCGTCCTCTGCGATCTGCACGGGCTGTGGCGCTCGGTGCGGTCGCAGGGCGTCGCCGCCGGCGTGCGCCATCTCACCGCCGACTACCTGGGCGGCTTCTACTCGCTCAATGGCTACTACCCCGGCAAGACCGGGCATGCCCTGATCGCCAACCTCGCCCTGCGGTCGCTCAACCAGGCGTTCGGCGCCGAGTTCCCGCCGATCGACCTCGGCGAGGTGGCGGCGACCGATCCGGTGGTGCTCTACCAGCCGGCCAAGGGTCCCGAGCTCACCGCCGCGTCCTCGGCCCTGCCGCCGTCGGCGGCCGCGTCGGCACCCGCCGCGCCGGCGCCCGCCGCCAGCATCGACTTCCCGGCACCGGCCGACCCGACCGCCGCCGCCAAACCGGCGGAGGAGCGCGCCGCCGCCGGCCGGCCGGCGGCGACCTGGCCGCCGCCGCCCGCCACTCCCAGGCCGATCGTGCTGCCGCCCAGCCTCGAGGTGACACTGCCGCTCAACCCGGAGACCAGCTACTACGGCGACGCCCTGCGCGCCGTCGATTGCCAGGACCCCGCGGTGGCGGCGTCGGGGAGCTGTGGTGGGGTGCTGTTCGGCGGCCTGGGGTTGCTGGACAGCCACCTCCACGGGCAGATCCACATCCGCTTCTCGCCGCCGCTCGGCGACTTCGCCCCCTTCGAGCTGACGGTCGGCGAGCTGCGCGGCGAGGACGGCACCCTGGCGGCGCCGCAGCTCCTGCGGCTGCCGAGCCAGCTGAACCGCGTCCAGGACTATCCCGGCATGGTCTCCTCGGGGGTGCTGCACCTGAGCACCGGCGAGGTGACCGGCAAAGGGCCGCTGGACCCCTATCCCAGCTTCAACTTCAACTTCGAGAACTCGGCGCTGCTGGCGCTGATCCGGGTCAACCCCGCCTTCCCCAAGGTGCCGATCAGCTTCCCGGGCCAGTACGGCTCGGCGTGGGCGCGGTTCAGCCAGCGCGCCGACGGCCAGCTGGATCTCGAGCTCTTCGGCACCACCTTCCTGCCGTTGGGCGCCACGTTGCCGCCGGGCGCCGGCAGCGCCGGCCAGCCGGTCCGCTTCCCGCTGCCGTTCGCCGGCTCGACGTTGCAGTTCGCCAGCGTCCCGACGCGCGGCCTGGCGCTGCATCCGCACATCTACCTGAGCACTCTCGAGCCGCCGCCGGCGCCGCCGGAGGGCCGGCCGGAGATCCCCACCAACACCGTCCGCGAGCTGACCTGCTTGACCCACAACACCAGCTTCGGCGACGAGTTCAGCCTGGTGAGCCCGGTCCTGGGGGGCGACGCCACCGGCCGCTCGCAGCTGATGGGCCGCATCCAGGTCCAGTTCGGCGCGCGCGCCGGCAACTCGGTGCCGATCTTCGTCAGCGCCATGGTCCCGGGCGGCTACCTCGGGCCGATGTCGCCCTCGCCGCTCACCGGCGAGTTCGCCGAGGCCTCGCCCGGCGGCCGCGGCCGGCTCACGCCCGGGCCGTTCGGCTTCAACGAGACCCTGCGTTTCCCGCTCGCCAGCTACGGGCTCGACGACGTCTTCCTGCTCACCGATCCCTTCGACCTGCCGGTCGCGGCGGTGGACGTGCGCAGCGGCGCCATCCTGGGCCAGCAGCTGCATCGCGGCTTCATCGGCCAGGACCTGTTCTTCGCCCTGGTGCGGGTCGAGCCGCGGACGCCCAGGGAATCGTTCCAGTTCCGCGGTCCCGCCATCTTCCAGCAGGCCCCCCAGGGGCAGCTGGTCTATCGCTTCGAGGGCACCGTGGACATCCCCTATCCGCCGGGCCTCCTGTTCCCATACCCCAACCTGGCGGTCGGCTTCCCGGCCGGCCCGGGGTCGAAGCTCGATCCGTTCTTCTACGTCCAGGCCATGGACGGCGGCGCCGCGCCGCCGCCCGGCTACGTCAAGCAGGGGGGCGCCGGCGACGTGCTGGCCTCGACCGGCGACCGCTTCTCCTACCGCTACGCCATCCCCGCCGATCCGCGCCGGGTGCCGCCGATGTTCGAGTACACCAACCACAGCCAGGCGGGCTCCTTCCGGCTGCAGGGCCTGACCTGGGTGCGCTTCGGCAACTCGCGGACCGCGCGCGCCGGACTGGGGGAGTACGAGACCGTCACCTTTGCCGGCTTCGGCACCTGGAGCAAGAGCGGCGTCGAGGTGCTGCGGCCGGCCTCGGTGCAGATCTCGACCGCCGCCGGCGCCGGCTACGTCGGCATCCAGATCCAGGGCGGCGCGATCTCCAACGTCAACACCAAGCCGGCCGACATGGATCAGGTGCTGCCGTGAGGCGCGGCGCGCCGCGCCGCGCTGATCCGCGCTGAAGGTTTCCGGCCAGGACCTGGATCCCGAGCGGTCCAGGGATTGGATCTGCGATGACTGCGAATTCGAAAGGGAGGAAGACCATGCTTTCCCGCACCCCCGCCGCCCCGCGCGCCGCGGCCCGCTCGCTGACGCTGGCCGCCGTCCTCGTCCCGCTGGCCCTGTGCGCCGCCGCGCCGGCCCTGGCGTCCAGCCACGGCGACGCGCCGACCCTGGTCGAGATGCCGCAGGTCGCCGCCGCCGACTTCTACATGTTCCGCAGCTATGAGCCCGGCCGCGACGGCTTCGTCACCTTCCTGGCCGACTACAACCCGATGCAGGACCCCTTCGGCGGCCCCACCTACTTCCCGCTGCGGCAGAACGCATACTACGACATCCGCGTCGACGCCAACGGCGACGGCGTCGAGGACCTGACGTTCCGCTTTTTCTTCCAGAACACCCTACCCCTCGACGGCGCGGGTCTGGGGGTGCCGGTGCCGTTCCCGACCGGGCCGGTGGTGCCGGTGGCCATCGCCGCCGTCGGCCCGTTCGGACCGGGCACCACGCCGCCGCCGCTGCCCGGCGGCGCCCTCAACTGGCTGCGCAGCTACACCGTGCGGGTGATCCGCGGCCCGGTCGGCAAGCCGACCTCGGTGGACTTCCTGAGCGACGCCGCCAGCGGCACCAAGCGCTTCACCATGCCGTTCGACGACATCGGCGCCAAGACCATCCCGCAGTACGACGCCTATGCCCGGCAGTACCTCTACGACGTCAACATCCCGGGCTGCTCGGGCACCGGCAAGCTGTTCGTCGGCCAGCGCCAGGACCCGTTCGCGATGAACATCGGCGAGTTCTTCGACCTGGTGAACCTGAACCCGGTGGGATCGCCGGCCGCCGCGCCCTCGAGCATGGCGCACAAGAACGTCACCACCCTCGCCCTCGAGGTGCCCATCGCGTGCCTCGGGGCCGGCAGCAGCGGCGTGGTCGCCGGCTGGACGTCAGCGAGCCTGCCGGCGAACCGCCAGCTGATCGCCGATCCGACCTTCACCCAGCCGTACGTCGAGTCCGGACCCTTCATGCAGGTCTCCCGCATGGGCAACCCGCTGGTCGCGATGACCGCCATCGGCCTGGCCGAGAAGAACCTGTACGAGGCCAGCGCGCCGGCCGCCGACGGCCAGTTCCGGGTGTTCTTCCAGAGACCCTCGGTGCCGGTGGGCATCCAGATCCTGACCTGCTTTCCGCCGGCCCCCGGACCCTGCGTGACGCCGCCGACCAACGTGCCGCGCCACGATCTGGTGGGCTTCTACCTGGAGGGCCTGCCCGGCATCAACGCGGACCGCTCGGGGGCCGAGGTGGTGCGCCTCAACACCAACATCCCGCCGGTGCCGGCGCTGCTGCAGAACAACCTGGGCGTGCTGGGCAGCGACCTGGCAGGCTTCCCCAACGGCCGGCGGCCCGGCGACGACGTGGTGGACGTCACGCTGCGGGTGCTGGAGGGGGCGCTCTGCTACCAGAACCTCGGCCTCTGCGTGCCGGCCGACGCGCCTGCCGGCGTGCTGCCGTTCACCGACCAGGCCTGGGTGGACGCGACGCAGTTCCAGACGGCGTTCCCGTACCTGAACTCGCCGCTGCCGGGGTCGCCCAATCCGACGCGGGTGTGGAACGCCGCCCTCACCGGCAGCACGGGTGACGCGGGCACCTGCGCCGGCCTGCTCACCACCGATCAGAGCGCGCTGGCGATCACCTGCGCCCACGACCTCGTGGAAGCGAGCCAGGCCGAGATCGTGCAAGGCGCGAACGTGGTCTGCAATCTCGCCGGCGCGGCCAGCCCGATCCTCGGCACCTGCCCGCTCGGCGCCGCGCAGCTCCTGCTGCTGCAGCAGCAGAAGCTGACGGTGATCATCGCCTCGCCGGGGGCCAGCATCAGCGGTCCGCTGCAGTAGGGAGCGACGGCGGTGGCCTTGGCGGCAGCCTCCGGGGACGGCGCGCGGCAGGCGATGCTGGCGGCGGCGACGCTGGCCGGCGACAACGCCCTGATCCTCTCCGGAGGAGGCGCCAACGGCGCCTACGAGGTGGGCGTCGTCAAGGCGCTGCTCGCGGGCGCGTCGCCGGGGACCGGCGGAGTGCCGCTCGCGCCGCGGATCTACACCGGCACCTCGGTCGGGGCCTACAACGCGGCGTGGCTGGCGCAGCATGCGGACGCCGGTCCGGCGTCGGCGCTGGGGCTCGAAGCGATCTGGAACCGGCGGGTGGCGAGCACGCTGGCGAGCTGCGGCAACGGCGTCTACCGGCTGCGCGCCGATCCGGCGCGCTGGCTCGACCCGGGCTGCCTGGCGCATCCGGTCGCCAACGCCCTGACGCTGATCGCCGACGCCGCCTTCTGGACCGGCTATGGCCTGGTGCGGGGACTCAACTTCGTCACCTCGGACGAGCCGTTGCGGGTGCGCACCGCCGAGCTGATCGACTTCGGCGCCATCTTCTCGGCGGCGCCGCTGGCGACGCTGATCGAGGAGACCATCGACCTGGGGCGGCTGGCGGCGTCGCCCGCCGCGCTGAGGGTGGCCACCACCGACTGGCAGGTGGGCAAGGCCCGGGTCTTCAGCAAGGCGGAGATGGTAGGCGCGGTGGGCACCGCCGCCATCCAGGCCTCCGCCGCCATCCCCGGCATCTTCCCGCCGGTGTCGATCGACGGCCGGCTCTACGTCGACGGCGGGCTGCTGATGAGCACCCCGCTCAAGCCCGCCATCGACGCCGGCGCCCGGGTGCTGCACATCGTGTACGTCGATCCCGCCGTCGTCAACATCCCCTATCCCGATCTCCCCAACACCCTCGACGCCCTGTACCGCATCTACGTCATTGCCATCGCCGGCAACGCCAACCAGGACATCACCATGGCGGCGCTGGTCAACGAGGACCAGGAGCTGGCCGAGATGGTGCGCACCGACCGGGCGGGGCGCCGGCTGCGCCGCATCGAGCGGGTGCTCGAGCACGCCCGCCGGGGCGAGCCCTACCGGCCGCTGATCATCCACCGCTACCGTCCGCATTTGCCGCTGGGGAACGCCGAGGGGCTGCTCGATTTCCGGGAGCGCCGGATCGACGACCTCATCGCCCGCGGCTACGACGACGCGGTCCACCACGACTGCGACGCCGAGCAATGCGTGATGCCGCCGGAATGGGCGGCGCCGGCGGGGCGGCGGCGATGAGCGCCGCGGCCGCCGCTCGGCGGCGCCTCGCCCGGGTGGATCTTTTTTCGTTCCACGGCTCTGCTCCAATCCGACTCGAAGTCAGCTTGAATAAGCCAATGTTCCATCACTGCTCGCAACAGCCCCCGTGCGCCGCGGCGGTGCGATGAGCCCCGCGGCGGCCGGCGCGCGTCCGATCCAGGCGGTGGTCCTCTCCGGCGGCGGCGCCAGCGGCGCCTACGAGGTGGGCGTGCTCAAGGCGCTGGCCACCCGCGCCGAGTCGCCGATCGATCCCGAGGTCTTCGCCGGCACCTCGATCGGCTCCTACAACGCCGCCTTCCTGGCCTCGCAGTGGGACAGCCTCGGCGCCGTGGCGAGCCAGAACCTCGAAGCGGTCTGGCGCCAGCGGCTGGCCAACCGCCCCGGCCCGTTCGGCGCCAACGGCCTGTACCGCGTCCGCGGCAATCCGCTCGACTTCCTGAACCCCGCCGGCTACCTGCCGAACCCGTTGCGCCCCTTCCTGCGCCTGGCGGCGGACGGCGGTTTCTTCTTCTTCGAGGCGCTGCGCCGGCTCTCCGGCCTGCCGCTGATCCAGGGCCCGCGCCTGCAGGCCGCCGCCAACCTGCTCGACTTCTCCGCGGCGCTGGCCCTGGACCCCTGGGTCGAGACCATCGCCGCGCTCGATTTTGCCGCCATCCGCAACTCTCGCCGGCGGCTGCTGGTGGCGGCGACCAACTACGAGTCGGGCAGGTTGCGCGTGTTCGCGAACCGCGACATGACGGCGGCGCTGGGACCGTTGGCGATCAAGGCGTCGAGCGCCATCCCCGGCCTGCTGCCGGCGGTGGCGATCGGCTCCCAGCGGCACGTCGACGGCGGCGTGGTGATGAACACGCCGCTGACCCTGGCGGTCAATGCCGGCGCCAGCGAGGTGCACCTCGTCTATCTGGACCCGCGGATCGACGCCATCCCGACGGCGACCCTGGACAGCACCCTGGACGCCCTCTATCGCAACCAGGTGATCGGCTGGTCGAAGCTGGTGAACATGGACATCTCCGCGGCCAACCGGATCAACGCCACCCTGCGGGCGCTGCAGCGGCTGCGCGGCGACCCCAAGGCGCGTGGCATCGACCACGATGGGCTGACCCGAGAGCTGCATGCCGACAGGCTCATGCCGATCACGATCCATCGCTACCATCCGCACGACGACCTCGCCGGCGGCGCCCTGGGCCTGCTCAATTTCCATCCCGATCACATCGGCAGCCTGATCGATCGCGGCTTCGAAGACGGCTCGCAGCACGACTGCAACGAGTCGCAGTGCGTGCTGCTGGGCGAGGACGAGGCCTCGCAGTCCGTGCCCCTGCGGCGGACCCGCTGGGGCTCGGAGGGCGTGCTCGCCGGAGCCGCGGCGCCAGGGACGCACGGCAGCTGACGCGCGCGTGCCGGGGGCGAGCGGCCGGCGGCGAGCCCGGGCGGACCGTCATGGATCTTTTCTGATCCCGGCTTCCTATGTCCTTCCTCAGCAGTTTTCGTTAAAACAGGACTAAAGGTTCCAGTCGCTGGCGATGCTCCGCGACGCGGAGTGGACGTGGCTCGACGCGCCGCCCCCGCGCGGCTCAGGAGGAAGACGATGGCGAGACGACCCCTGGTCCTGGGTGCCTGCATGCTGCTGGCGGCCTGGCCGGCGCTGGCCGGCGACGGCCACTTCCTGCACGGCGTCGGCGCGGTCAACAGCTCGATGGGGGGCGTCGCGACCGGCCTGCCGGTGGAGGTGCTCGGCGCGCTCAACGACAACCCGGCGCTGCTCACCGAGTTCGACGACTACCAGGTCGCCTTTGGCGCCGAGATCTTCAAGGACAGCCCGCGGGCGACCGCGACGTTCGACAACTCGCCGGTGGCGCCCAACGGTTCCTTCACCACCGACGGCAGCACCCAACCCGGCGTGCTGCCGGCTTTCGGCGTCTCCTACCACCCGCAGGGAGCGGATTGGGCGGCGGGCTTCGGCTTGCTGGCTGTGGCGGGCTTCCGCACCGACTGGCCGCAGGATTCGAGCAATCCGATCTTCCGGCCCCAACCGGATGGCTTCGGCGCGGTCAAGACCGATCTGGCGATCCTCAAGATCCCGTTCGCCGCGGCCTGGCGGCCCACGCCGCGGCTCTCGCTCGGGCTCAACCTCAGCCTTTACCAGGGAGCGCTGGCGATCTCGCCGCTGCCGCCCGCGACGCCCATCTGCACCGGCGCGACGCCCGGCTCGGGCCGCGCTGCCGACTGCTTCTACTCGCCGGCCGAGAACCAGGTGACCTCCTACGCCGTGGGCCTCCAGCCGAGCCTGTTCTACCGCTTCGGCAACGGCTGGAGCCTGGGCCTCTCCTATACCAGCCCGCAGCACTTCCGTGACTATCGTTGGAACTCCTTCGACGCCCTGCCCTATCTCACCACGGCCACCGGCCAGGTGCGCAACCCCGACTACGGCGTGGCGCGCACCATCCAGTGGAAGCTCGACGGGCCGCAGCTGGCGGCGGCCGGCATCGGCTGGCAGCCGAGCCCGCGCACCAAGGTCGGGCTGGACGTGCGCTGGGTCGACTACAGCGGCGACGCGGGCGCCGGCGGCCCCGGCGGCTTCAAGCCCGACCGCTCGCTCGACGGCATCGGCTGGCGCAACATCTGGATCGGCGCCATCGGCATCGAGCACAAGGCCACGTCCAAGCTCACGCTGCGCGCCGGCTTCAACTACGCCCAGACCCCGATCCGCAGCCAGGTGGCCTTCACCAGCCTGGGGACGCCGCCGACCTTCGAGGACCATTACTGCCTCGGCGCCGGCTACAACCTGACCAACCACCTCGAGGCCAACTTCGGCGCCTATTACGCGCCGCGGCACGAGGTCACGGGTCCCCTGCTGAGCGCCTTCCTGGTGCCGGCGCCGCAGAACCTCAACCAGGAGATCGTGCCGGGAGGCACCTTCACCATCTCGGAGCAGCTCATCTCGGCCCTGGTCTCGCTGGTATTCCGGTTCTAGCCGATCCAGCGGCCAGCGTCCGATCGGAGAGTGCGCCCATGAACCAGCCGCTCGCGGATGCCTCGGGTTCCTTGCAGGCCGATTACCGGACGGTCGTGGTCGGCTCCGGCTACGGCGGCGCGATCACCGCGGCGCGGCTGGCCGAGCGCGGGCAGCCGGTCTGTCTGCTCGAGCGCGGGCGGGAGTTCGCGGTGGGTGATTTCCCCGACACCGGCGCCGCCCTGGCCGGCAACCTGCGCAGCTCGAAACGGCCGTTGGGGCTGTTCGACTACTATTTGATGCGCGACATCGACGTGCTCAAGGGCTGCGGCCTGGGCGGCACCTCGCTGGTCAACGCCAACGTCGCGCTGCGCCCCGACCCCGAGGTGTTCGCCGACCTGCGCTGGCCGGCGGTCTACCGCCGGCTCGCCGCCTCCGGCCAGCTCTGGGCGTACTACGAGAAGGCCGAGCGGATGCTGCGGGTGGGTCCCCACCCGCGGGCGGAGAAGCTCACCAAGGTGCAGAGGATCAAGCAGGTGGCCGACCAGCTCCAGGACGTCCAGTTCGGGCCGCTGAACATCTGCGTCAACTTCGACGTCGACGGCCCCAACCACGTGGGAGTCGAACAGAAGCCGTGCATCGATTGCGGCGACTGCATCACCGGCTGCAACGTCGGCGCCAAGAACACCCTGTACATGAACTACCTGCCGTTCGCCCGTCAGCGCGGCGCGGAGATCTTCACCCAGATCGAGGTGCGTCGCATCGCCGCGGCGAAGCAGGGCGGTTACACCGTCGTCTACCGCCGCAACGAGGCGGACCGTCTGGGCGAGGAGCGGACGCTGCACGCCGCCAACGTGGTGCTCAGCGGCGGCACGCTGGGCTCGACCGAGATCCTGCTGCGCTCGGTGCGCCAGGGCGGCCTGACCGCCTCGGCCCGGCTGGGCCAGGGATTCAGCGGCAACGGCGACTTCCTGGCCCTGGCCTACAACGGCTCGTTCCGCACCAACGTGCTGGGCTACGGCAATCACCCCGACTCGCCGCGCGCCGCGGTGCAGCCGGGCGCCAACATCATCAGCGTCATCAAGTACGACCGCTCGCAGCCGGTGGGCCGGCGGCTGACCCTGCAGGACTTCACCACCTTCCCCAGCGGGCTGGTGGACACCTTCCGCATCTCGCTGCCGGCGCTGTCGCTCACCGGCACCGGCAGCCACTGGACGATGCGCGACGAGCTGGCGCGGGCGGAGCGGGTGGGCAGGGACCTGATCGGTTGGAATCCGGACGGCGCCAGCAACCATTCGATGGTCTACCTGGTGATGGCCCTCGACAGCGGCAGCGGCAGGATCCAGCTCGGCGACGACGACAAGCTGGCGGTGGCCTGGCCGGACGTGCTCAAAGACCCGATCTACGAGCAGATCCGCAACGCGCTGCTCGAGCACGCCAGGACGCTGGACGCGACCTACGTCCATCTGGGCCGCTTCAACCCGTGGCAGCTGAGCGACAACCTGGTCACCGCCCATCCGCTTGGCGGCTGCCACCTGGCCGACGGCGCCGACCTCGGCGTGGTGGACCCGGACGGCCGCGTGTTCGACGGCGAGGGCGGCGTGCACCAGGGCCTCTACGTCGTGGACGGCTCGATCGTCCCCATGCCGCTGGCGGCCAACCCGTTGATCACCATCTCGGCCCTCGCCGAGCGCATCGCCGAAAGGATGCCGGCGGCGGCCGGTACCAACTGACCGCACCTCGTCGCCGGAGAAGCGTGGACCGATGCCCAGGAAACGAATCGCTCTGAGTCTCGCCTTCGGCCCGGTGGCGCTCGGCGCCGGCACCCTGCTCGGCCTCAAGGCGCTCGATCGCGCCGGGGTGGGCTTCCATGCCGCGGGCCGCTCGGTGGTGGACTGCCTCGCCGCGCTCGCCGCGGCGGTCAAGGCGCGCGACCTGGTGCGCCTGCGCCGCTTCTACGCGCCGGAGTACGCCGGGCGCCCGCTGCACCTGCACCGGCTCGGGCCGCCGGCGGCGAAAGATGGCGTCCTGGTTCAGCGGCTGGGCGCCGCGGACGGGCCGCGGGACGACGGGGAGGCGGCGATCGCCGGCTGGCGGGAGTATCTCGCTGGCTTCGGCGAGATCGAGGAGGTCGGCTTCCATCTCGACCGCCTGGAGGAGTGGCGGGGCGCCGAGCTGGTGGCGCGGGTGCGCTTCGAGCTGATCGGCAAGCCGCTCGGCGCGCCGGAGGCGGGGATCGACCGCGCCATTCTGCAGGTGCGCTTCGGCCGGCCGGCGCGGAGCCGGCGCGGCGGGCAAGCCCGCCGGGGCCGCCAAGAGCGCCAAGCGAGCCAGGAGGACACCGAGGCCGGCGCGGAGCTCCGCATCCGTTCGGCGTCGCTGGTCGAAGGCGACCGGGTGATCGCGGCGCGACCGCAGTTCGCCGACGTCTCGCAGGCGGCGGGGATCGATTTCGAGAACCGCACCTATCCCGCGTTCCTCGACCAGCCGCTGCGCTTCGGGATGATCCGCTATGGCCCCGGCGGCATCGCCGCCGCCGACTACGACAACGACGGCTTCTACGACCTGTTCATCCCCGACGGCGTGGCGTCGCGGCTGCTGCGCAACCGCGGCGACGGCAGCTTCGAGGACGTCACCGAGCAGGCCGGGCTGGGCGGGCTCGACGGGGTGTCGGCGGCGGTGTTCGGCGACTACGACAACGACGGCTGGAAGGACCTGTTCGTCAGCCGCACCTTCCGGCCCAATCAGCTGTTCCACAACAACGGCGACGGTACCTTCACCGACGTCACCGCGCGCTCCGGGCTGGGCGAGGACTGCTGCACGACGGTGGCGTCGTGGGGCGACTACGACAACGACGGCCGGCTGGACCTCTACGTCGGGCGCTACCTGGATCCGCGGGTCAAGATCCCGACGACGTTCTACGCCAGGAACGGCGAGCCCAACCGGCTGTACCACAACAACGGCGACGGCACCTTCACCGACGTGACCGAACGCGCCGGGGTCGGCGACACCGGGCTCTGCCTGGGCAGCGCCTGGGGCGACTACGACGGCGACGGCCTCCCCGACCTCTTCGTGGTCAACGACTTCGGCCGCAGCACGCTCTACCACAACAACGGCGACGGCACCTTCGAGGACGTCACCGTCAAGGCCGGCGCGCTCGCCTACGGCGCCGGCATGAGCGCCTCGTTCGGCGACTACGACAACGACGGGCGGCTCGACCTCTATACCGCCGACATCCGCTCGGAGCACGCCTGGTTCGCGGCGTCGCCGACGGTGGGCCGCTACATGGCCAACTCCTGGCTGCAAGGGGTGTGGAAGAGCGACATGCCGCTCTACTGGCAGATCTTCCGCCAGTCGGGCTTGCGGTTCGTCGAGGTGTTTCGCGAGATGGCGGCCGGCAACCACCTGCTGCGCAACCGCGGCGACGGCACCTTCGAGGACGTCAGCGCCAAGGCCGGCGCCAATCCGCTCGGCTGGTTCTGGGGCTCGGTGTTCGCCGACTTCGACAACGACGGCTGGCTCGACCTGTACAGCGCCAATGGTTGGGTGTACGGCCGGCGCGACACCGAGATCGAGCTCGAGTTCCTGAACAACGTGGTCGGCCGGCAGCGCGATTACAAGACCGGGATCTTCTTCGACCCGCGCCACTTCGGCGACCGGTCGTGGCACGGCTGGGAACGCAACCGCCACCTGCGCAACGAGGGCGACGGCACCTTCAAGGAGATCGGCCGCGGCGCCGGCACCGACCTGCTGACCAACAGCCGCGGCGTGGCGGTGGCGGACTTCTGGAACCGCGGCGCCCTGGACCTGGCGGTCGCCGCCAACGGCGGCCGGCACGCGCTGCTGCGCAACGAGATCGCGCCGCGCCGGCACTGGTTGCAACTCGAGCTGACCGGCACGATCAGCAACCGCGACGCGGTGGGGGCGCGGGTGGAGGTCATGGCCGGCGGGGTGCGGCAGCTGCGCGAGGTGTCGGCGGGCGACGGCTACGCCTCGCAGAACGCGCTGCGGCTGCATTTCGGCCTGGGCGAGGCGGCGAGCGCCGAGGCGGTGACGGTGCGCTGGCCGGCCTCGGGCACGGTGGAACGGTTCGCCGACGTGGCGGGGGACCGCATCCTGGCGCTGGTCGAGGGGAGCGGGCGGCTGATCGAGCGGCGCTATCCGGCGCCGGCCGAGCGGCGCTATCCGGAACCGGCGCGCCGGGAGAGCGAGCGGCCGGCAGAGCCGGCGCCGGCGCCGGCGCGCTGAGCGCGGGTGGAACGATTGGTGGCAATCACATCTTGCTTCGGACCGGTTAGGAGGGGAGTCGCTGATGATCCAGAGGCGCGATTGTTTGAAGATCGGCCTGGTGGCAGGCGGTGGCGCCTTGCTGGCGCGCCGCGGCGTCGAGGCCCAGGACCCGAAGGAGCTGCTCAAGTTCCTCTGTCCGCCGGACGGAGAGGCCCCTGACTCGCAGACCCCGAGCCCCAAGGCGCGCCCGTTCGTCGCGCCGCTGTTCGTGCCGCCGATCAAACAGCCGGTGGCGGCGCTGGTGCCGCCTCCCGACCCGCGCGCCCACCAGCGCTACGAGGAGTTCCTGCCGCAGAAGCTCTACCAGATCCGCGAGGAGGAGTTCCGCTGGGTCTACCACCCCGACCCGCCCTACGCCGCCGGCAGCTGGTCGTGGGGCTTCGACGGCTCGACCCCCGGACCCACCTACCACGCGCGCTACGGCGAGCCGATCCTGGTGCGGCGGGTCAACGGCCTGCCGCCGGTCGGCTTCGGCCACGTCGGCTTCGCCCTGCCCTCCACCAGCACCCATCTCCACAACGGACATACCGCTTCGGAGAGCGACGGCAGCCCCCAGGACTGGATCGATTCGGGCGAGTTCTGGGACCATCACTACGGCAACTTCCCCTCCAACCACGACCCGCGCGAGAAGCTGGCGACGCTCTGGTACCACGACCATCGCCTCGACTTCACCGCCGCCAACGTCTATGCCGGGCTGGACGGTTTCTATCTGCTCTTCGACGAGCAGGACTCGGGCAACGAGAACGACCCCAATCCCGAGGCGTGGCGCCTGCCCAGCGGCAAGTACGACGTGCCGCTCATCCTGCACGATGTGCTGTTCGACGCCAACGGCCAGGTGCGGTGGAGCCCGTTCAACACCGCCGGCATCCTGGGCGACCGCTACACGGTGAACCGCCGGATCCAACCGTTCTTCCAGGTCGAGCGGCGCAAGTATCGCTTCCGCATCCTCAACGGCGGACCGTCGCGCTTCTACCAGCTGTTCCTGAGCTCCCACAAGAACTTCACCGTCATCACCGGCGACGGCAACTTCCTGCCCGCGCCGCTCGAAGCCGAGAGCATCTACCTGAGCGTCGCGCAGCGCGTCGACGTGATCATCGATTTCGCGCAGTACGACGTGGGCGCCAAGGTCGAGCTGTTGAACAAGCTGCGGCAGAACCAGGGCCAGGGCCCCACCGGCGGCCTCTGGGACCGCGGCGACCCGCTCATCCAGTTCCAGGTGATCGCGGCGACGGGCAGCGACCCCAGCCGCGTGCCCGACAAGTTCCGCCCGCTGCCGCCCATCGACATGAGCCTGGTCAAGCAGGAGCGCACCTGGGTCTTCGACTACGTGGGCGGCCTGTGGACGGTGAACGGCAAGGTGATGGATCCCAACCGCATCGACGCCGGCATCGAGCGCGGCACCTCCGAGATCTGGACGATCAGGAACGGCGGCAACAACTGGTCCCATCCCATCCACAGCCATTTCACCGAGTACATGCTGCTCGAGGTCAACGGCAGGCCGGTGACCTACGACCAGATCCAGTCAGGCCCCCAGGAGTCCGGCGAGAAGTCGCAGCTGGAGAGCTACTTCAGCGAGGCCGCAGCGGAGAGGAAACCGGTGGTGCGCTTCATGGGCGGCAGGCGGCGGGACATCGCCACGCTGCTGCCGGGCGACGAGATCAAGATCTACATGCACTGGACCGATTTCCTCGGCAAGTACGTGATGCACTGCCACAACGTGGTGCACGAGGACCACGCGATGATGGTGCGCTGGGACATCGTGGAGCCGGGGAAGGGATTCACCGGTCCGCGCTCCGCCGCGGAGGTCTACGGCAGGCCCGACGAGCCGCCGCACATGGAGGCGCGGCCGGCGAGCCCCACGGCGCAGGAGGACCAGGGGCCGCCGCCGACGCCGCCGATCCAGCACTGATCCTGGCGCCGGGGGAGGCGCCGCACCGGCCGCCCCCCGCCCATCGCGAGCGCGGCTCGATGCCGCGGAGAGGAATGCGGCCATGAACAGACGAAAGCTGTTGACCACCATCGCCAAGGGCGCGGCCGTGGCGGCCCTGCCCGGGATCGGCGCCGCCGGCGCCGCCGGAAGCAGCGCGCGGCAGCCCGGCGCCGGGGTCGAGGGCGGCGACTGCGGCGCTCCTGCCGGCACCTTCCCGAACGTCCTGGTCACCTCGCACGAGAACCGCGAGGCGCTTTTCTATCGCGACCTGATCCAGGGCAAGACGGTGATGATCAATTTGATGTCGATCGCCGGCGAAGCGGCGAACCCGGTGACCGCCAGCCTGGCCGAGGTCCAGGAGGCGCTCGGCGACCGCCTGGGGCGCGATGCCTTCATGGTCTCGATCACCGTCGATCCGGTGCGCGACACGCCGCACGCGCTGCGCGAGTTCGCCGCCCGCCACGGTGCGCGGCCGGGCTGGGTGTTCGTGACCGGCGAGCCGGCGGCGATCGAGGTCCTGCGCCGCAGCCTGTTCGCGCATCCCGGCCATCATTTGACGGCGCCGGGGACGGCGCCGGGCGCGGCGGCGGGCGAGACGCCGGGGGCGGCGATGGTCGAGGATTGCTCGCTCGGCATCGTGCGCTACGGCAATGACGCGGCCGGCCTGTGGGGCTCGTCGCCGGCGCGCTCGAACACCGCCTGGCTGGCGGCGCGCCTCTCCTGGGTGGCCAACGGCAGCCGGGTCGAAGGGCCGCCGCGACGGCGCGGGCCGGCGCCGCTGGCCCTGCTGCTCGCCGGCCTGCTGATGGTGAGCCTGGCGGGCGGTGCCGGCCGATCGGCGGCCGCCGGCGCCGCCAGCGTGGCCGATGAGGGGTCCGAACCCTCGATCGCCACCACCAGCATGGCCGCCGTCGCCGGCACCGGCCCCGGCGCCGACTGCGGCGCCCCCGGCGGCGCCCCGGTCAGCGGCCCCTATCAGCATCCCCATCCGCAGGGCATGCCGCCCCGGTCGACGGTGACCACCGTCGGCGACACCACGACGGTATCGAGCGGCGCCAGCCTGTTCGCGCCCAGCCTGCCCTTTCTCGACCCGCCGGGCACGAACTTCCTGCCGACCGTCTACACCGATCTCTTCGACCATGCCGGGAATTGCATCTTCAACACGCTGCCGTCCACGCCCACCGTGCCCTACAACCTGCTCGACGGCGATCCGCTGGTGAGCCAGATCAACCCGGTGTCGCCGCGCGACGACCTGGCGGGCGTCTGGGACACGGTCGAGAAGTACGTGGAGTCCGGCGACGATCCGGAAGCCACGGTCAACCGGGCCGTCGTGCTGCTCGCGATCCAGCGCGGCATCGACATCCTGGAAGGCAATCCGGTCGCCGGCCGCGCCTACAGCGGCTTCCCCGTGCTGCACTACGACGGGCCCGACAAGCTGAAGCAGGTGCAGCCGATCCACGACGACAAGGGCCAGGTCGTCGGCGGCGAGGTTCACGTCCACCAGATCTGGTACGACAGCCACCTGGAGTCCGACACCGCCTTCCTGGACGTGAGCCTGGTCCCGGAGGTTCCCTGGACGATCGTCTACACCGTCGACGTGCTGAACCGCGGCGAGGACGATTTCTCGCCTTTCGTCATGTATTCGGACCCGACCGCCGGCACGCCCGCGCCGCCGCTGGCCGCCATGGATCAGGCATTCTTTCCGATGCGCGACGGCACGCGCAGCGTCTTCCGGGTCAAGATGGCTCCGGGCAAGTACTACCACCTGGTCTACAACTGGGGCTGGCGCATGCATCCGCCGCGCGCCCAGGTGATGGAAGACGCCGCCACCAAGGTCGACGGCGTGAGCCTCCCGCAGTGGGAGATCGGCGTCTTCGGGCCGTCGCCGCGATCGAGCGAGGCGGCGAAGCAGAAGGCGATCGACCGGATCGCCGTGTGGGCGCCCGAGAGGAAGATGTGGCACGCTCTGTACAAGGCGATCGAGGCCGTGAGCAAGAACGACCTCCCGGCGCTCACCGCCCTGCTGGACGAAGGGCGTTCGGCTTACTTCGACTGGACCGACCGCACCAAGCTGCCGACCGGCGTCAAGGTCGATCCCAACTCCGATCTCACCCTGTTCTACGCCAACAACACCATCTACGGCGAATGGCAGGACGGCAACCTGCGGATCTTCCCGCGCTGGCAGACGCGCGGCGCCTCGGTGAAGGTGACCCTGCTCAACGGCGACTTCTTCGAGCATGGCTACGCGGTGGTGGACTTCGGCGGCGCCCGCGGCTGGGAGAACCAGTTCAAATCCTCGGTCAAGGTGGGCGGCTCGGGGTGCTGGTTCACCTTCGGCCGGGTCTACTGGTATCCGGTGGTGGCGCCGATGGGGGCCATGGGGGCCATGCCCGCGGTCCCGATGATCACCGTGCCGCAGGCCGATCCGCAGAATTCCCACAACTTCGGCAAGAGCTACGTCAACATCACTTTCAACTTCGATCCGTCGCGGCGGCTGCGGTTCTATCAGTTCGATCCGGTGCACCACGACGAGGCCATCTTCTCGGTGCATTAGTGACAGGGGTTGCGGCGATCCATTGCGCCATCCGGCGGGCGGCGCCGGCGCTGCTCGGCAGCCTGCTGGTCTGGGCGCCGGCCCCGGCGCCGGGCGCCGAGGCGCGCTACGTCCGTGCGGCCGCTGACTACCGGCCTCCCGACGTCACCCTGGTGGACCAGGCCGGCGCGCCGGTGCGGCTGGGGGAGGCGCTGGCCGGCGGCGGCCCGGTCCTGCTGCAATTCATCTTCACCACCTGCTCGACGATCTGCCCGGTCATGTCCGGCACCTTCGCCGCCGTCCAGGAGACGCTGCCGGAGGCGCGCCTGGTGTCGATCTCGATCGATCCCGAGGTCGATACGCCAGCGCGGTTGGCGGAGTATGCGCGCCGCTTCGGCGCCGGGCCGCGCTGGCGGCTGCTCGGCGGGCGGCTGGACGACGTGATCGCGATCGAGCAGGCGTTCGACGCCTATCGCGGCAACAAGATGCGGCATGAGCCGCTGACCTTCGTCCACACCGGACCGGAGCGCCCCTGGCTGCGGCTCGAGGGTTTCCCGAGCGCCGCGGAGCTGGCGGCGGAGGTCCGTCAGGCCGGCCGGGAGGCGGCCTCGGCGGTGGAGCGGGGCCGGCGCATCTATCGCGACGGGGTCCTGCCGTCCGGCCGCCCGCTGCGCGGTCTCGTCCAGGGCGACGTACCGGTCGCCGGCACCCGGCTCGCCTGCGCGAGCTGCCACCGGCCGAGCGGCTTCGGCGGCGTCGAAGGGGGGACGCTGGTGCCGCCGGTGACCGGCCCGGCGCTGTTCTCCGGTGCGGAGCCCTCGGCTGCCGAGCTGTTCGGCAAGCTCTACCAGGAGGAGCTCTCGCCGGCGTCGTGGACCCGGCTGCGGGCGGCGCGGGACCGCCCGGCCTACACCGCGGCGAGCCTGGCGGCGGCACTGCGGCACGGCACCGGCCCCGATGGCCGGGCACTCGACCCGACGATGCCGCGCTATGAGCTCGAAGCGGCAGACCTCGACGATCTCGCGGCCTATCTCCGCACGCTGGCGGCGACGCCGGCGCCGGGCGTGGAAGCCAAGACGGTCCATTTCGCGGTGGTGGTGGCGCCGGACGTGGACGAGGGCAGCAAGCGGGCGATGCTCGACGTCGTGGCAGCGTATTTCCGCTACCGCAACGCCGAGACTCGCCACCTGCTCGATCGCCCGGCGCCGTCGCCGGGGACCAGGGCGAATGTCCGCGAGACCTGGCGCGAGTGGGTGCTGCACGTCTGGCAGCTCGCCGGGCCGCCGGCGACCTGGACGGCGCAGCTGGCCCGGAGCTACGGCGAGCAGCCGGTCTTCGCCCTGTTGAGCGGCCTGGGCGCCGGCGAGTGGCAGCCGGTGCACGACTTCTGCGAGCGCACCGCGGTGCCCTGCGTCTTCCCGAACGTCGATCTGCCGGTGGCCGCGCCGGCCGGCGCCTGGAACCTCTACCTGTCGGCAGGCCTGACGCTCGAGGCGCGGGCGCTGGGGCGCCACCTGGCGGCGGCGGTGCCGCGCGCCGCCGCCGCCCACTCCAGATGGGCCGGCGACACCACGTCGCCGCCGGTGAACAGCTCCTCGACCGGCGCCATGGCGTCGGCTTCAGCGGCATCGGCAGCGAGTTTCGCGTCACCGGCGGCGGTGCCGGAGGCGCCGCCAGCGGTGGCGGCGGGCCGGCCGGCGAGGATCGTCCAGGTGTTTCGCGACCGGCCGGAGGGACGGGTGCCGGCAGCTGCGTTGCGCGAGGCGCTACGCGGCGTCGAGGATCTGAGCCTCGCCGACCTCGCACTCGGTGCCGGCGCCGGCGGGTTGGCCGCCGTCGCCGTCAAGCTCAGGGCGCTCGGCGGTGCGCCGTCGGGCGGCCCCGCGGCGCTCGCGGCGCCGGCGGCGCCCCTGGCGGTGGTGCTGTGGCTCGACCGCGGCGACCTGGAGGCCCTGGCGCCGGCGATCGCGGCGAGCGGCGCCGCGGCGATCTATCTCTCCTACAGCCTGCTCGGGGAGGAGCTGCCACCGCCGGAGGCAATGGCGGCACTGCCGCCGGCCTTGCGCGGCCACACCTTCCTGACTTTTCGCTACGCCCTACCGGGGAACCCCGCGCCCCAGGCCCGGCGGGCGCGGGGTTGGCTGCTGGCGCGCGGCGTGGCGGCCACGCACGAGCGCCTCGAGCTCGACACCCTGTTCACCCTGGCCGCCGCCGACGACGCGCTGGACCGCATGGCCGGCCGTTTCTCCCGCGACTATTTCGTGGAAACCCTGGAGCGCGAGGTCGAGCGGGCCGCCAACCCCGGGGTCTACCCTCGACTCGGCCTGGGGGCCGGGCAGCGCTTCGCCTCTCATGGTTGCTACGTCGTCAGGGCCGCCCCGGAAGCTGCCGGCGGGTTGGCTGCCGCCAGCGATTGGATCGTGCCTTGAGCGCCGGATGCCCGGCGGCCGGCGGGAAGCGGCAAAGCGGCAGGACGGAGCGGCTCGGGATGGATCTTTTCTCATACCCGGATACCTATACTTTTTGGCTCGCTTCGTCGTTAAATAGCATGCATCACACAGAGTCCGGCAGCGCTCCGCGTACCGCGGGGCCGGCGCGTGGAGCTCCGGAGAGACGTGGATTCATGGGCAGCCAAAGTGTCCCTCGCAAGCTCGGCCTGATGCCCTGGTTGGTGATGGCATCCCTGTTGGGCGGCGGCGGCTGCGCGATGGGCCAGACCGGCGGCCGGGCGCTCGCCGCGGTGCCGCCCATCGCCGGGGAGCCGGCGCCGGAGGGCCGGCCGCCGGCCGCGGTTGCCGCCTCGGCCGCGGTTGCCCCCCAGGCCACGGCGCTGCGCGGGCCGGCGGGACGTGCCGAGGCCGGCGATCGTGGACGCTGGTTCGAGGACGTGACGCGGCGGGCGGGGCTGGCGGTGGCGCATCACAATCGGGCCTTCCACAACCCCTATGCGGACATCATGGCCGGGTACACCTCGCTGGGCGCGGCGGCGGCGGCGGCCGACTACGATGGCGACGGCTACGAGGACCTGTTCGTCACCGATTCTTCCGAGGGCGGCAGGAACCACCTCTTCCACAACAACGGCGACCTGACCTTCACCGACGTGGCGGAGGCGGCGGGAGTCGCCGCCGGCAACGACGCCGAGAACGCCACCGCCGACGCCATCTGGTTCGACTACAACAACGACGGCCGCCCGGATCTCTTCGTGGTGCGCTTCGGCCACAGCCAGCTGTTCGAGAACCTGGGCAACGGCAAGTTCAAGGACGTCACCAAGCAGGCGGGGCTCGACCGCTACCTCAACAGCATCTCGGCGATCGCCTTCGATTACGATCACGACGGCTACCTCGACCTGTTCGTCGCCAATTACTTCCCGCCGGTGAACCTGTTTCATCCCGGCACGCCGCGCTTCTTCCCGGAGAGCTTCGAGACCGCCAAGAACGGCGGCGGCGTCACCGTCTATCACAACAACGGCAACGGCACTTTCACCGACGTCACCGCCAAGGTAGGCCTGGCAGGGATCAGCGGCTGGACGCTGGACCTCGGCCACGGCGATGCCGCCAACGACGGATGGGACGACCTCTACGTGGCCTGCGACTTCGGGACCGATTACTTTTTCCTCAACAATCACGACGGCACCTTCGCGGACCGCACCGCCACGGCGATCGGCTACGACACCAAGAAGGGGATGAACGCCGACTGGGGCGATTACGACAACGACGGCTGGCTCGACGTCTTCGTCACCAACATCACTGACGACTACATGCGCGAGGGCAACTTCCTCTGGCACAACAACGGCAACCTGACGTTCACCGACGTGGCGCGCGAGACCGGCACCTGGGAGACCGGCTGGGGTTGGGCGGGGAAGTTCTTCGATTACGACAACGACGGCTGGCTGGACCTCTACGTGGTCAACGGCTGGGTGTCGGCGGGGCCGCAGAGTTACGTCCCCGACGTCTTCGCGATGATCGTGCGCCCGGGGGTGGACCTCGCCGACGCGCGCAGCTGGCCGCCGATGGGTGACAAGAGCCTGTCCGGCTACGAGAAGAAGAAGCTCTTCCACAACGAGGGCGGCCAGCTGTTCCGCGACCAGGCGGCGCGGCACGGGCTGGATTCGGTGCGTGACGGGCGCGGCATCGTGGTCGCCGACTTCGACAACGACGGCCGCATGGACCTGTTCGTCACCAACGCCAATGCGGAGCCCTACCTCTACCACAACGTCCTGCCCACCGGCGCCCACTGGCTGGAGCTGGAGCTCGAGGGGCGCAGGTCCAATCGCGACGCGGTGGGGGCGAAGGTGTGGGTGACCCCGGCCGCGGGGAGCGGGCCTGGCGGACGCGGTCCCCGCATGCTGAGGTTCGTCGACGGCGGCAACGGATTCGCCTCGCAGAGCACCAAGCGGCTGCATTTCGGCCTGGGCGCCGCGGCGGCGGCGGAGCAGGTGGAGGTGCAGTGGCCGTCGGGGTTGCGCCAGAGCTTCGCCGGCGTGGCGGCGGACCACATCTACCGCCTGGTGGAGGGCGATGCGGTGCTGGCGCCGGGTCGGGCGGAGCAGCGCGCCGCGGCGCGCCGGCAAACGGGGAGCCCGCGATGAGGCAAGCGACGGTGCTGCAGGCCCTGCTCGCGCTGGCCGCGCTGGCCGCGCTGGCCGCGCTGGCGACGACCCTGTCCGGCGGCGCGGCGCTCGCGGCCCAGGCGCCGCCGGCACTGGTCGCACGCGCGCCGGGGGCGGCGCCGGCGCCGCCTGCATCGGGACAGCCGGCACCGGTGAAGCAGGCGCCGGCGATGCCGGCCACGCCCGCCACGGCGCCGGATCGGGCGTTCACGGAGGGGCAACGCGCCCTGGCGGCCGGCGACCTGCCGGCGGCTCTCGGCCAGATGGAGGCGGCGCTGGCGGCCGATCCCGACAACCTGCGCTACGCCTCGGAGTACCGCCATGCGGCGATCCGCGCCGCCGCCTACGACCGGGCGCTCGACTACTTCGAGAAGCTGGTCGCCAGCCATCCCGACTCGGCGTTCGCCTGGCTCAACTACGGCTACGTCTACGTCGACAAGATGCCGGTGGCCGGCGCCATCACCCAGGTGATCCTGGCCAACGACGCATTGGAGAAGTTCAGCCGCTCGATCGAGCTCAAGCCGAGCTGGATCGGCCTCTACACGCGCGGCAACAGCTACCTGTACTGGCCCAAGGTCTTCGCTCGCGGGCCGCTGGCGGTGGCCGACCTGGAACGCGCGGTGGCGGTCTCGAAGAGCGAGCCGAAGCGCGCCTACCAGGCCCACGCCTACGCCGCGCTGGGCGAGGGCTACTGGCGCACCGACCAGCCGGAGAAGGCGCGGGCGACCTGGCAGGAGGGCGCGCGGCTGTTCCCCGGGGACGCCGTGCTCAAGGCGCTGCTGTCCCGGCAGGGCGACGAGCTGGAGGCCTACATCGCGGATCAGGTCGATCGCACCAAGCGCGTGGACACCGACCTGCACGAGCTGTGGGAGGAGAAGTGAAGCGGCGTGCGGCCCTGGCCCGCCTGGCGGCGGGCTGGCTGGCGGCCTGGCTGGCGGCGACGCCGGTGGCGGCGGCAGGCGGCGGCACCCTGAATGGCAACGCCGGTGCGGGTGGCGACGCCGGCAAGGCCGGCAACGGCAGCCCGGGTGGCAACGGCGGCGCGAGTGGCAATGCCGGCGCGGGAGGCAACGTCGGCGCGACCGGCAACGGCGGGTCGGTGGCCGCCGGTGCCGCTGCGGCCGCTCCGGCCGCCGGCGGCGCACCGCCGGCGATCCGCTTCGAGGAGATCGGCGCCCGGGCGAGGGCGCGGATGATCCATCACACGGGGCACTTCCATGGCGCCAAGGCCGACATCCTCGAGATGTTCACCTCGGGCGGCGCCGCGGTGGCGGTGGGCGACTACGACAACGACGGCTACGACGACCTGTTCGTCACGGATTCCGACGCCGGCCGCACCTCTCATTTGCTGCACAACAACGGCGACCTGACCTTCACCGACGTCACCGCCGAGGCAGGAGTGGGGAAGGGCAACGACGAGCACTCCATCGTTTCGGATGCGCTCTGGTTCGACTACGACAACGACGGCAAGGTCGACCTGCTGGTGGCCCGCTTCGGCACGCCGATCCTTTATCACAACGAGGGCAACGGCAAGTTCCGCGACGTCACCGCCCAATCGGGGCTCAACAAGTTCGGTAACACCATCGCGGTCATCGCCTTCGACTACGACAACGACGGCTATCTCGACCTGCTGTTCGGCAACTACTTCAAGCCGGTGGACCTGTTCGACCTCAAGGACCCGCACGTGCTGCCCGACAACCTGGACCAGGCGACCAACGGCGGCGGCGTGACGCTGTGGCACAACCAGGGCAACGGCACCTTCGTCGACGTCACCGAGAAGGCGGGGCTGGGCGGACACCACGGCTGGACGCTCGACCTCGGCCACGGCGACTTCAACAACGACGGCTGGCAGGACATCTACGTCGCCGACGACTACGGCACCGACCGCCTGTTCCTGAACAACCGCGACGGCACCTTCCGCGACGTCACCGAGGAGGCGATCGGCATCGACACCAAGAAGGGGATGAACGTCGACGTCGGCGACTACGACCGCGACGGCTGGCTGGACATCTACGTCACCAACATCACCGACGAGTACATGCAGGAATGCAACATGCTCTGGCACAACAATGGCGTCGACGCTGCCGGCAAGCTGACGTTCACCGACCTGTCGCGGGAGACCGGCACCTGCTCGACGCTGTGGGGTTGGGGGGCGAAGTTCGGCGACTTCGACAACGACGGCTGGGAGGACCTGTTCGCGGCCGACGGCTTGCGCTCGGCGGGCGCCAAGAACTACATCCCGGTGCTGCTCGAGATGATCATCACCCCCAACGTCGATTTCACCGACGTCAACAGCTGGCCGGCGATTGGCGACATGAGTTGGAGCGGGCACGAGAGGAAGAAACTGTTCCGCAACCTCGGCGGCTCGGTGTTCAAGGAGATGGCGGCGGCGGCGGGGGTCGACAACGAGCTCGACGGGCGCGGCGTGGCGACCGCCGACTTCGACAACGACGGACGGTTGGACATCTACGAGACCAATGCCAATCAGCCGTCGCTGCTCTATCACAACGTCACCGCGACCGCCGGCCACTGGCTCGAGCTCAAGCTGGTGGGCACCCGCTCCAACCGTGACGCCATCGGCGCCCGGGTGACGGTCAAGGCGGGCGGCGCCCTGCTGATGCGCGAGGTCAACGGCGGCAACGGCTACGCCAGCCAGAGCTCGACGCGCGTCCACATCGGCCTGGGCGCGGCGACCCGCATCGACGAGATCGAAGTGCGCTGGCCGAGCGGGCGGCGCGAGACGATCGCGCCGGCGACGGTGCCGATCGACCACATCTCCTACGTCAAGGAGGGCCAGGGTGTGGTGACCGCGGCGGTTGCCGGTTTCGGGCGCGGCGCCCGGAAGGCCGCGGACAGCGCGGCGCGGCCCGCCGCGGGCGGCGCGGCGCGGAAGGCCGCGGACAGCGCGGCGCGGCCCGCCGCGGGCGCCGCGCCATGAGCGGCGGCCAGCCCCTCCGGCAGCTCGAAGCGATCGCCTGGGGGCTGGGCGTCGCCGTCCTCGGCCTGGTGCTGGGGCTGGCCCATTCGTGGCGGCTCGGCGGCGCCGCGGCGGCATCTCCTGCCGCCGTCCCGGCCTCGCCGGCGAGCGCCGAAGAGGCGCTGTGGCAGCACCGCAACCTCGGCAAGGCGTTCTACGAGAACGCCACCACCTCCGCGCAGGCGGTCGAGGAGCTGCACCGGGCGCTGGAGCTGGCGCCGGATTCGGCGCGCGAACGGCTGAACTACGGGCTGGCGCTGCTCAAGGCGGGCCGCACCGCCGAAGGGGTGGCGGAGCTTGAGCGGGTGCAGCGCCAGGACCCGGCGCTGCCGCACACCTGGTTCAACCTCGGCATCGCCGCCAAGCGGGCGTCCGACTACGACAGGGCGGTGGCGCAGTTCCAGCGCATGGTGCAGCTGGTGCCGGACGAGCCGGTCTCCCACTACAACCTGGGAGTGCTTTACAAGCTGACCGGCCGGCAGGAGGAGTCGCTCGCTCAGTTCGAGATCGCGGCCCGGCTCGCGCCGGCCCTGGCGGCGCCGCATTTCCAGCTCTTCAACGCCTACAAGCTGGCGGGGCGCGCCGCGGACTCGGCGCACGAGCTGGCGGTTTTCCAGGAGATCAAGAAGCGAACGGCCGGCGCGGCGGTGCCGGAGGACCTCGAGTGGAGCTTCTACTCGGAGATCGACGACCCGCCGGCCGACCGGATGGCGGCCGGCGAGAGCGATGCGGCGGCGGCGCGGCCCGCGCCGTTGAGCTTCGAGCCGCACGAGCTGGCGCGGGGCCTCGATCCGGCGACCGCCGGCCTGCTGGTGCTGGACCTCGAGGGCGACGGCAGACCGGCGCTGCTCGCCTGGTCGGCGGCGGGGATCCGGCTGTGGCGGCCCGGCGGCGGATTGGCGAGCCCGGGCGGCGCGAAGGCAGGGGTGGGCGGTGGCTTGGCGGGGCCGGCTGCCGCGGGCGGCCTGGCGGCGGCGGCCGGGCCGGCCGGTGGCGTCGTGGTCCTGCCCGGGCCGGCGCTGCCGATGGACGGCGCCGCCGGACCGGTGACCGGCCTGGAAGCGGTGCGCGGGGTGATCTTCGTCGCGGCGGGGGACTTCAACGACGACGGCCTCCCCGATCTCTGCGTGCTGACCGAGGCGGGGGCGCGGCTCTACGTCAACCGCGGCGGCGGGCGCTTCGAGGAGAGCCCGGCGCGCCTGCCGGCCGGGCGCTTCCGGCGCGCGGTGTGGCTGGACTACGACCATGACTACGACCTGGATCTGCTGCTGCTCGGCGACACCGCGGCGCTGATGCGCAACGACGGCGCCGCGGGATGGAGCGACCACACCGCCGATTTCCCGTTCGCCGCCGGCCAGGCGCTGGACGCGGTGACCTTCGGCGTGACCTCCGATACGCCGGGCGTCGACCTGGTGGTGAGCTATCGGGATCATCCGGGCGTCCTCTATCGCGACCGGCTGGGCGGCCACTACAGCGCCGAGCCGCTGCCCGGCCTGCCGGCCGGCGCCGGCGCCCTCGCCGCCTACGACTTCGACGGCGACGGCTGGATCGACCTCGCCGTTGCCGGCCCCGGCGGCGGCGGCCCCGGCGGCGGACCGCTGGTGCTGTGGAATCGCGGCGGGCAGCTGGTGGCGGGAGCGGTGGCTGGCGGGGCCGCCGGCGCGGCGCGGGGCGCGGTGGGCGGCGCCGCCGCCGGCGGCCTGGCGGATCACGGTGCCGGTGGCGCGGCGCCTGGCGGCAGGGCCGGCAACACCGCCTCCGCGGCCGGCCTGGGCTCCGCAAGGGCGCTCGCCGTGGCGGACTTCGGCAACCGGGCGGCGCCGGACCTGGTGACCGGCGACGGTCTCTACCGGTGGCAGCTGGAGGGGCCGAGGATCGCCGGCCACTTCGCGGCGGTGTCCCCGGCTCCGGTTGAGCTCGCGGCGGCCGGGACGGCGGCCGGTGCGCCGGCGGCGGCGGCTGGATCGGCCGCGGCCGCGGGGCGTGCCGGGGTGGCGGCGCCGGCGCTGGCCGCGGCGGTGGCGGCGGACTTCGACCGCGATGGCCGCGAGGACCTGGCGGTGGTGCGCGGCGACGGCTCGCTGGTGGTGCTGCGCAACGTCGGCGCGGCCGGCCGCTGGGTCGAGGTGGCGCTGACCGGGGTGCGCAATGCCAAGCTGGCCATGGGGGCGCAGGTCGAGGTCAAGGCCGGAACGGTCTACCAGAAGAAGCTCTATCGCGGCACGCCGCTGCTGTTCGGCCTGCGCGGCCGGGTGGCTGCCGACACGGTGCGCATCACCTGGCCCAACGGCCTGATCCAGAACGAGACCCGTCAGGCGGCGGCGGCGAAGGGTGGAGAGCTGAGGGCCTACAAGGAAGCGCAGCGCCTGTCGGGCTCCTGCCCGATGATCTTCGCCTGGAATGGCCGCGGCTTCGAGTTCATCACCGACGTGCTCGGGGTGGCGCCGCTCGGCGCCAGCTCCGGCGACGGCAAGTACTTCCCGGTGGATCACGACGAGTGGGTGTCGATCCCCGGCAGGGCGCTGGCGGCGGCCGGCGACGGCTCCTACGAGGTGCGGATGACCGAGGAGCTGCGCGAGGTCACCTACCTGGACCGCGTGCGGCTGCTGGCCCTCGACCACCCGGCGGCGGTCGAGGTGTTCACCAACGAGAAGTTCAAGAGCCCGCCGTTCCCCGAGTTCCGGCTGTTCGGCGTCGAGCGGCGGCTGCGCCCGCGGCGCGCCGTCGACGGCAGCGGGCACGACCTGCTGCCGGCCCTGCTGGCCCGCGACGGCGTGTATGCCGATGGCTTCCGCCGCACCCTGACGGGGATCGCCGAGACGCACGCCCTCGAGCTCGATTTCGGACCCGGCGCGGCGCCCGGCAACCGCGCGGTGCTGTACCTGACCGGCTGGGTGGACTGGGCCGACGGCAGCACCTATCGCGCCGCCTCGCAGGAGAACCCGGCGGGTCTGACGCTGCCGCGGCTGGAGGTGCGGGACGCCGCGGGCAGGTGGCAGACCGCGGTGGCCGAGCTGGGCATGCCGTCGGGTCAGCCGCGGACCATCGCCATCGATCTGACCGGCAAGTTCCTGAGCGCCTCGCGCGAGGTGCGCATCGTCACCAATCTCTGCATCTACTGGGACGAGATCTTCCTGGGCGAGGACAGCGCGGCGCCGCGGGCGCGGCTGACCGAGGCGCCGCTGGCCTCGGCCGAGCTGCGCTTCCGCGGCTTCTCGCGGCCGGCGATCGATCCCGAGCGGCGGCGGCCGGAACGGTTCGACTACGCGACCTGGATGGCGGTTTCGGCCTGGAACCCGACGCCGGGACTCTACACCCGCTATGGCGACGTGCTGCCGCTGCTGGCGAAGGTGGACGACGAGCCGGCGCTGCTCGGTTCCGGCGACGAGGTGCGGCTGCGTTTCGCGGGCGGCAGGCTGCCGCCGCTGCCGGCCGGTTGGCGGCGCGATTTCCTGCTCGACGTGGACGGCTGGGCAAAGGACGCCGATGCCAACACCGCTTACTCGCAGAGCGTCGAGCCGCTGCCGTTCCACGCCATGTCGGCCTACCCGTATCCCGCCGCCGAGCACTTCCCGGACGACGCCGAGCACCGCCGCTGGCGGCAGACCTACAACACCCGGCCGGCGCTGCGCCTGCTGCGGCCGCTGGCGCCGGCGGCGGCGGCGGCGTCGGCGACGGCGCCAGGAGCGGCGCCAGGAGCGGCGGCAGGGATGAAGGAGTGAGGCGGGTGTAGCTCTTGGATTCGAGCCAGACGACGGCGCCGGCGCTGCCGGCGGGCGCGGACGAGAAGACGGCGTCCAGGCTCGGCGGCGGCGGATAGCGGCACCGGTATCAGTAGGGGGTGATGAGATGAACGATCGCTGGAAGGTCCTGGCGGCGGCCAGCTGGGTGGCACTGCTGGTCAACACCGCCTACATCGCGGCGTTGCCTTCGCCGACGCTGTTCTACATGGGCAACGTCGTGCTGCACCTGGCGCTCGGGCTGGCGCTGACCGTGGCGCTCCTGGTGCTGTGGCGGCGCGCCGGCGGGAGTGCGGGCGGCGCGGGCGGCGGCGGCGGCGCGAGCGCCTCGGGCCTGGCGGCGAGATCGGCCGCGGGGATGGCGGCGCTCTGGCTGCTGACGGCGGCGGCGGTGGCGGGGGTGGTCCTGGCGGTGGTCGGCAACACCACGCCCCATCGCTGGCTGCTGTGGACCCACGTCGTCGCGGCGGCGCTGGCGGTGGTCGCTGGCCTGGTGTACCTGCAACAGCGGGCGACGGCCAGTGGCGGGCGGTGGCGGCAGCTGCTGCGCGCCAGCGCGGTGGCGGCGGCGCTGCTGCTGGTGGTGCCGGCGGCGATGATCGGCTGGCGGCGCTCCCACCCCGATCCGGCGATGCGCATCCGCAACCCGACCGTCGCGCCGGTGGCGATGAGCGAGGAGGGGGGCGGGCCGAAGTCGCCGTTCTTCCCGTCTTCGGCCAGGACCAACGTCGGCGGCATCATCCCGGCGGACTTCTTCACCCAGTCGGATACCTGCGGCGAGTGTCACCAGGACATCTACCGGCAGTGGCAGAGCTCGGTGCACCATTTCGCATCGTTCAACAACCAGTTCTACCGCAAATCGATCGAGTACATGCAGGACGTGCTGGGCCCGCAGCCGAGCAAGTGGTGCGCCGGCTGCCACGATCACGCGGTGTTCTTCAACGGCCGGTTCGAGCGGCCGATCAAGGAGCAGGTCGACACGCGCGAGGCGCGCGCCGGGCTGGCCTGCACCTCCTGCCACGCCATCACCCACGTCGACAGCTCGATGGGCAACGGCGGCTTCACCATCGGCTATCCGCCGCTGCACGAGCTGGCGGCGAGCAAGAACCCGGTGCTGCGCCGGATCAACCATTTCCTCACCTACCTCGATCCCGAGCCGCACCGGGAAACCTTCATGAAGGCGTTCATGCGCCAGGACAGCGCCGAGTTCTGCTCCGGCTGCCACAAGGTGCACCTCGACGTGCCGGTCAACAACTACCGCTGGTTCCGGGGCTTCAACGAGTACGACGCCTGGCAGGCGAGCGGCGTGTCGGGGCAGGGGGCGCGGTCGTTCTACTACCCGAAGGAGTCGAAGAACTGCGCCGGCTGCCACATGCCGCTGGTGGATTCGCAGGACCCGGGCAACAAGGACGGCAAGGTGCATTCGCACCGCTTCCCGGGCGCCAACGTCGCGCTGCCTTTCGTCAACCACGATCGGGAGCAGCTCGACGTGGTCGAGAAGTTCATGCAGTCGGGCTTCATCACCGTCGACATCTTCGCGGTGTCGCCGGAGGACGCGGCCGGGCCGGGGGCGCAGATGGTGCGGCGCGCCGACCAGCGGGAGGGCGGGCCGCAGCTCGAGTCGACGTTCGCGGTCGGCGAGGAGTCGCAGGCGACCGGACCGGCGGTGCTGCGCGACGTCGGCAAGGTGGCGGCGCCGCTCGACGAGGCGTTCAAGGGCGAGCCGGCCGCGGCGGCGCCGCGTCCGGGCACGACGGTGCGGGTGGACGTGGTGGCGCGGACGCGGACCATCGGCCACTTCTTCCCGGGCGGCACGGTGGACGCCTTCGACGTCTGGCTCGAGTTGCAGGCGCGAGACGCCACCGGCCGCGTCATCTACTGGAGCGGCGCGGTGGACGACGGCGGCAAGGGGCCGGTCGAGCGGGGGGCGCACTTCTACCGTTCCTACCAGCTCGACGGCGCCGGCAACATGATCAACAAGCGCAACGCCTGGCAGGCGCGCAGCGTGCTCTACGTGCGGCTGATCCCGCCGGGGGCGGCCGACGTCGCCCACTACCGGGTCCACATCCCGGCGGACGCGCGCGGGCCGATCACCTTCGACGCGCGGCTCAACTACCGCAAATTCGCGCATTCCTACACGCAGTTTGCCTATGCCGGCAAGCCGAAGCCGGGCCAGCCGGCGTCGCTGGTGGACAAGGACCACAACAGCCAGGAATGGAGCTACGCGCGGGAGAACATACCGGCCGACGTGTCGGGCGAGATCCGCGGCGAGATCCCGGATCTGCCGATCCTGGTGGTGGCGAAGGCCAAGGCGACGCTGCCGCTGGCGCCGAGCGGGGCGGCGGGGACGCCTGGGACGCCGGCGCAGGCCGCGGCGGGTGGGACCGAGTGGCGGCCGGTGGTGCGCAAGGAGAACCGCGAGCGCTGGAACGACTGGGGCATCGGGCTGCTGCTGCAGGGCGATCTCAAGGGCGCGGAGTACGCCTTCCGGCGGGTCACCGAGGCCGAGCCGGGCTATGCCGACGGCTGGGTCAACGTGGCGCGGGCGCTGATCCGCGAGGGCGAGATCGACGCCGCCATGCCGTTCGTCGATCGGGCGCTGGCGATCAACGGCAAGCTGGGGCGGGCGCTGTTCTTCAAGGCGACGATCAAGAAGGAGATGGGTGACTACGATGAGGCGCTGGCCCTGTTCCGCCAGGTCGAGGCGCAATACCCGCGCGACCGTGTGGTGATCAACCAGGAGGCGCGGGTGCTGTTCCTGGAGCGGCGCTATGCCGAGGCCGTGCAGGCGCTGGAGCGGGTGTGCGCGGTCGATCCCGAGGACGTGCAGATGCACTACACGGCGATGCTGTGTCAACGCGCGCTGGGCCACAAGGAAAAGGCGGCGCGTGAGGAGGCGCTGTTCCGGCGCTTCAAGGCCGACGAGTCGGCGCAGGCGATCACCGGCGAGGTGCGCCGGCTGAGCCCCGAGGACAACAACGAGCGCCAGCCGATCCACGAGCACGACAGCGTCCGGCTGCCGGTCGCCGCACCGGCAGGGGCGGCGGCGGCGACGACCGCGGCGGTGGCGCCGCCCCGGGTATCGCCGGCGAGAGTGGTGACGGAAGCGGCGAAGCCGGCAGCTCCGGCCGGAGCGCCGAAGGCGGCAAGCCCGGCAGTGCCGGCGACACCAGCGGCCGGGATGCGGCGGCGGGCGGCAGCGGCGCGCGCCGGTGGGTCCTCGGTGGTAGGTGCCGAGGCGACGCGGTTGGCGGCGCCGGCCGCGGCGCCGGCGGCCGGCGCGGCGGCGGATACGGCCGGTACGGCCGGTGCGGGCAGCTGGCCAAGGGGGAGATCATGAGCAGGGCGCGGGTCGTGCGGGTCGGCTATCGGAACCTGAGGCGGGTGCTGCCGGTGCTGGGGCTGGCGGCGGTGGTGGGGGCGCTGCCCGTGTGGCTGGGGGGGCGGACGGCGCTCGCCGGCCTGGCGGGCACCTCGGCGACGTTGGCGACGCCGGTTGGCGGCGCGTCGGCGCCGGCGGCCGCGGCAGGCGCCGGCGCGGCGGCCGGCGGTCTCCACTTCACCGACGTGACGGCCAAGGCCGGGATCCACTTCCTCCACAACAGCGGGCGCACCGGCAAGAAGTACCTGCCCGAGACGCTGGGGCCGGGGTGCGCGTTCTTCGACGCCGACGGCGACGGCTGGCCGGACATCCTGCTGATCAACGGCCGCGAACTGCCGGCGGCGGGCAAGGGCGGCTGGCCCGCGGCGAGCGGTCGCCACCGGTCGCTGCCGGCCCTCTACCTGAACAACCACGACGGTACCTTCCGTGACGCCACCGTCGGCAGCGGCCTGGACGTCGAGATGTACGGCATGGGGGTCGCGGTGGGCGACTACGACAACGACGGGCGCGACGACGTCTACGTGACGGCGCTCGACGGCGATCACCTGTTCCACAACGAGGGCGGCGGCCATTTCCGCGACGTGACGCGCGAGGCCGGCATCCACAACCAGAGCTTCGGCACCAGCGCGGCCTGGGTGGACTACGATCGCGACGGCAAGCTCGACCTGTTCGTCGCCAACTACGTGCAGTGGAGCGTCGACAAGGACCTCTGGTGCTCGCTCGACGGCGTCGCCAAGTCCTATTGCACGCCGGAGTCCTACAAGGGCGCGCCGTCGAAGCTCTACCACAACCTCGGCAACGGCAAGTTCGAGGACGTCAGCCACAAGGCGGGCATCGACGACCCGACCAGCAAGTCGCTGGGCGTCGCGGTGCTGGACTACGACGGCGACGGTTGGCCGGACCTGTTCGTGGCCAACGACACCCAGCCCAACAAGCTGTACCGCAACCAGCACGACGGCACCTTCGCCGAGGTGGGGCTCGGGGCGGGCGTGGCGTTCGGCGAGGACGGCGTGGCGCGCGGCGCGATGGGGGTCGACGCCGGCGACTACGACGGCTCGGGGCGGCCGCACCTGCTGGTCGGCAACTTCGCCAACGAGATGCTGGGGCTCTATCACAACGAGGGCAACGGCATCTTCGTCGACCGTGCGCCGTCCTCGGCGGTGGGGCGGGCGAGCCTGCTGACGCTGACCTTCGGCGCCTTCTTCTTCGATTACGACCTCGACGGCCGGCTGGACATCTTCGCCGCCAACGGGCACATCGAGGAGGAGATCGGGCGGGTGCAGCCGAAGGTCGCGTACCGCGAGCCGCCGCTGCTGTTCCGCAACCTGGGCGGCGGCCGCTTCGAGCCGGTCGGCGCGGCGATGGGGGCGGACTTCAACCGGGCGATCGTGGCGCGCGGCGCGGCCTACGCCGATTTTGATCACGACGGCGACCTGGACCTGCTGATCACCACCAACGGCGGGCCGGCCTATCTGTTCCGCAACGACGGCGGCAACCGCAATCACTGGCTGCGGGTGCGCACCGTCGGCACGCGCTCGAACCGCGACGGCATCGGCGCCGTGGTGCGCGTCGCCAGCGCGGCGGCGGGCAAGCAGTGGAGCATGGTGCGCAGCGGCTCGTCCTACTGCTCGCAGAGCGAGTTGACCCAGACCTTCGGCCTGGGGCGCGACGCCGAGGCGACGGCGCTCGAGGTCGACTGGCCGAGCGGCGCCAAGCAGCAGTTGGGGCGGGTGGCGGCCAACCAGACGGTCACCGTCGTCGAGGACAAGGGCATCGTGGCGCGCGAAGGGCCCGGGCGATGAGCGCCGGTCCGGCGGCGACCGGCGCCGCCGGCGGTGGCGGCGACGCCGCCGGCAGCGATCGCGACCGCGCCGACCGCAACAAGGAGATCGCGCGGCGGTTCCGCGAGGACCTGTGGAACAGCGGCGACCTGGCGATCGCCGACGAGATCATCGCCGCCGACTGCTTGATGCATGCGCGGGTGCCGCTCACCACCGATTTCATGCGCGGCCCCGACGCCCTGCGCCAGCTGGTGCTGTTCTACCACCTGGCGTTCAGCGACATCCGCATGAGCGTCGATCAGCTCATCGCCGAAGGCGACACCGTTGCCGCCCGCTGGACGGGCAGGGGCCGGCACAACGGCGAGCTGCTCGGCCTGCCGGCGGCCAGCGGCGAGACCGTCACCACCGGCATCGATTTCCTGCGCTTCGAGCACGGCCAGATCGTCGAGGGCTGGGTCGCCTGGGACATCCTGAGCCTGATCGAGCAGTTGCTGCCGCCCGAGGCGGAGCCCGGCACCGGGGCGATCTCCGCCGGGCCGCTGGCCGAGTTCCTGCCGCTGCTCAAGCGGCTGCGCTGAGGGCGCCCGCCTTCAGGAGCGGCCGGCCGACACCTGGCCGCCGCCGCGCTGGCGGCCGGGCCGGAGCCGCGTCCATCGCGCCGCCAGGTACCGGCGGCCGCGGTCGTAGCGCACGCGGGTGCCGTGGTAGCAGCGGTAGGCGAGCACCTCGGCGGCGCGAAAGACCTGGCGCGGCGACCCCAGCCAGCGGACCTCCCGCTTCCTCGCCGCTTCGAGCGCGACGTCGAGGTCGCGGTAGAACTCCTCGTCATGGCGGAAATACATGTTCTTGAGGAAGCAGGCGTTGGGCTCGACGCACTGGCGGGTGAGGGTCTTGAAGCGGCCCGGCTTGAAGAACACCCGGCCGCCGCGCAGCAGCACCTCGCGCATCTCGGCGCGCAGCAGGGTGAAGCCCTTGCCCTGCCACTGCTCCTTGAAAGTGGGGGTGGCGAGAGCGTTGCCGAGCGGCTGGTAGCCGGGATTCATCAGCAGGCAGCAGGGGTAGAGATCGCCGTTGCCGCGGATGGTCGCCGAGTACCAGCCGAAGAAGCAGCCGCCGTTGCGCTCCTTGAAGGCGGCGGCGATGTTGGCGGCGGCGGGGGCTGGGGTGGTGGGGGCGGGGGCGGGGGGCGCTCCGGCAGCGGCCGGCTGCGGCTGCGGCTGCGCGGCGCGGGAGCGGATCGCCTCGATCGCCTGGTTCCATGCCGGAAAGGGTCCGAACAGCGACAGCAGGTTGGCGTCGCGGTCGGCCGCCAGCGCCGCGGCGAAATACGGCATCACCAGCTCGCCGTCGGCCGGGGCGAGCAGGATGTCGTGGTCGATGCGTTGCAGCGGGATGTCCTGGACCGGGCTGATGGTGATGCGTTCGGCGCCGAGGCTCCTGCCGAGCGCGTACATCTCCGGGATGCGGCGGAAGTTCTCGCGATCGATCAGGAATTGCACGGTGACCACCGGCAGCGGCAGCTCGCCGCGCTGGCCGACGAGCCGGCGGACGTTGTCGAGGACCTGATCGAAGGTCGCCGGCTTGACCTGCATCATGCGGTGATAGTCGGCGGCATCGACGGCATTGAGCGAGACGATCAGCTCGCGGCAGCGATTTTCGATCAGCAGCCGGCCCAGCTCGGCGGTGAGCAGGGCGCCGTTGGTGTTGACGTTGTCGACGTTGACGCCGAGCGCGGTGAGCCGCGCCAGCACCTTGCCGACCTCGCGGTGGGCGAGCGGATCGCCGCCGCCCGACAGGCGTACCGAGCGGAGGCCGCCGGCGACCAGCTCGTCGAGCAGCGAGAAGACCTTGTCGAGCGGCAGCTGCTGGGTGGTGCGGACGTCCTGCTGGTTGCAGAAGTAGCAGGCGACGTTGCAGCGGTCGGTGAGATCGATCTCGGCGTGGGTGGGGCCGGTCGGGGCGCCGTCGCCGGCGCTGCCCCCGACGCCAGTGGCGATGGCGGCGATGATCTCGCGCTTGCGCTCCTGTTCGACCAGCGACCAGCCGTAGTTCGCACCCATGAAACCTCATTGTACTCCACCGACTGCGGCCGGACCGGCGGAGCGGGCGGGGCGGGAACGGAACTTGCTTCTACCCAGGGTGAACGACGCGACGCGGGGCGCGTGGGCACGCGAGCGGGATGGGGGAGGGAGGGGCCGACGCGCCGGCGGCGCACAATGGAGGATCACCATGTTGAGACGAGGATTGACGCTTTCCTCCACGCTGGCCCTGTTGCTTCTCGTGGCGCTCCCGCTGAGCGCGGCGGCGCAGTCCGGGCAGACCACCTGCCGGATGAACTATGACCTCAGGGGCTGGTCGCTGGGCATCAAGTCGGCGACCGGCGAGGGCACCATCACCTGCGACAACGGCCAGACGGCCACGGTCAAGCTGCGGGCCAAGGGTGCCGGCCTCACCGCCGGCAAGTACGAGATCCGCGACGGCCACGGCAAGTTCTCCGGGGTGGTGGACATCCGGGACCTCTACGGCAGCTACGCCGCGGGCAACGTCGGAGCGGGGGTGGAGAAGGAGGGCGAGGCTCTGGCGATGACCAAGGGCAACGTCTCCCTGGCGCTTTCAGGCAAGGGCACCGGCTTCGAGCTCAGCGCCGCCGTCGAGCGCTTCACCATCACGCCCCTGAGGTGATCCGAGCCCGGTGGGGCGGGTCACCCGTCAGGCCACCGGGAATCACCCACGGGGATCCAGAAGTAGGTTACGAGGTACCACGGCGAGCCGGACCGGTCCAGCGGGGGCCGATCTGGCTCGCCGTGTTTTCGGGACCGGCAAGCGCCGGAGGCGGTGTCGGATTGGCAGTGGCGCCGCTCGCGTTGCGATATGATGCAGGGATTGGTTTGCCGCTACTGATTCGCCGCTATGGCCGATTCCCTCCATTCCGTCAGTGCCCACGAGCTGAAGCTGTTCTCCGAGCGCATCGGGCGCAGCCTGGCGGAGCGGCCGCTCGAGGTGGGCGTGGGGGAGCACCGCGAGCGGGTGGCGGCGATGGTGCGGGAGGTGGGCGGGGCGACCTTCTACCAGTTGTTGGCGGTTGGACCCACGGCGTCGCCCGAGAAGGTGCATGAAGGGTACGAGCGGGTCGCCCGGCTGGTTCACCCGTCGCATGCCCCCTATCTTGGGCTGGAGGGCCGCGAGGGGGTGCTCGAGGTGCTGTTCGAGCGCGCCACTGCCGCCTACGTCACGCTGAGCCATCCCGGGAAGCGGCGGGACTACGATCGCGAGATCGGCCCTGGCGGCTGGCCGGAGGCGGCGGCTGGCAGGAGCCGAGCCGAGGAGAACCGGGATCGCGCACGCGGTTACTTCAATCGCGCGACGGCTTTCGTGGCCAAGGACGAGATCCACTTCGCCATCGAGTTGCTGCGCGAGGCGGCGCGGATCGACCCGCAGGCGAAGTACTTCGTGCTGCTGGGCGACCTGCAGACCCGCAATCAGAACTGGCTGCGCCACGCTGCCGACAGCTATGCCCGGGCGCTCGAGATCGGCGGTCCCGACGCACAGGTCGAGCAGTCGATGGCTCGGGTGCAGCGAATCCTGGCGGACCTGGCAGCCGGCATCGCCCCGCGCGACCTGGACCAGGGTGGGGCAGGCGATGGCGCCAAGGAGGGCCAGGGGCCGGCCGCGCCGTCGAGGCCGCTGACGACCAAGACGGGCTCCTTCATCCGCTACGAGATCGACGCCAGCGGCACGGCCGCGCCGCCAGCCGACGAGCCGCAGGGAACGGAGGACCGGTAGGGGCGGGGCGGGGGATCGACCTTGCGGCAGGCAGGTGGGTCCGCGTAACGGGTGACTGAAAATCACGGTGCCGGCGGTTCAATTCCGTCCCTGGACACCACGTAACAGTCGCCACAGCAATAGTTTACGGACCCGCAATTGTCGTTGTTGTCGTGCCACTGCTAGCCCTGGGCTGTCGCTGGGCTGTCTCAGAAAGCGTCGGTTCGATGCCTACGCAGCTGCGTAGCCAGCCGGTCGGAGGTCAGTCAGACCCTGCTAGGACTGCGTGTTTCAGCACTGCCGCATGGAATGTGGGGGTAGTAACAATACCGTCCGTTTCGTTACAATTGCTTTATGCCATCAAGGGTAGTGGCTTGCGTTGACCTCTTCTGCGGAGCTGGAGGTCTTACCTACGGTCTGCTCCGCGCCAACGTGCAGGTAGTCGCCGGGATCGACCTTGACCCGGCCTGCAAACATCCGTTTGAGTACAATAGCGGCGCACGCTTTCTTCTCCAAGGTATCGAGACGCTCTCGGGAGAGGAGCTGGCCTCCTACTATCCTCCGGGTGCTGTGCGCTTGCTGGCGGGCTGCGCTCCTTGCTCCCCTTTCTCTCCTTTCCGCCATGGCGAAGACACTTCGAAGGATTCAAAGTGGGGCCTTCTCGCAGAATTCGAGAGGCTAGTCGCGGAACTCCAACCGGAACTGGTCACCATGGAGAACGTGCCTGGCTTGGGGACCAAGCAAGTCTTCCACAGCTTCGTCCAGCAGCTCACAAGCCTTGGCTACAAGACCGCCTGGGGCTCGCTCTACTGCCCACGTTATCGAGTTCCCCAACACCGGCGACGGCTCGTGCTATTGGCATCGAGAATAGGTCCGATTCGCCTGCCGCCACCGCGTGTCGAAGATCGCCTTTTGTTCCCGACTGTGAAGCACGCAATCTCGCGCCTTCGTCACGTCGATGCAGGGTCGGCGGATCCGTTCGATCCCTTACATCGGGCGAGGTCAGTTAGTGAACTTAATCTCCGACGTCTCCGAGCCTCTCGCCCCGGAGGAAACTGGCATGATTGGCCTGACGAGCTAAGATCTCCTTGCCATAGACGTGCTACAGGGGCTACGTTCCGGAACGTCTACGCGCGAATGCGCTGGGATGAGCCGGCCCCCACCATCACCACAGAAGCCTATAACTTCGGTACCGGCAGGTTCGGGCACCCAGAACAGGATCGATCCCTCACGCTGCGTGAGGCGGCGATTCTGCAGACGTTTCCGCAGAAGTATAGCTTCACTGCCGCCGGCGCTCCTCCCTCCTTCCTTACAGTCGGACGGCTCATCGGCAATGCAGTGCCTCCAAAGCTCGCCTACTATATCGGCCTAGAGCTCGTTCGTAGCGTCAAGTCTGCTACTTGACACTGCTGCGGGGCGGCCTCAGCGTCCTGCAAAGCTTCTAGCCTAGCCTAGGGGTGGCGCGATGCCGCTAGGTCCACTACTCTCACGACCAGGCTATCCAATTCCTTTCTGATCTCGTGTTCCCAAATCCGAATGGTCATCCAGCCAGCCGCTCTGAGGCGCTGGTCCACCACCCTGTCCCTCTCTCGGTTGCGGTGAATCTTTGCCTGCCAGAACGAAGTATTCGTCTTCGGGATCGTGCCGTGCAACGGACAGCCATGCCAAAAGCATCCGTCTACAAATATCGCGAGTCTCGCAGCAACCAGGACCAAATCAGGGCTTCCCGGTAGAGGATATCGTAGACGGTGACGCAGGCCGGCGCGGTGGAGCGCACGCCGTAGCTCGATCTCAGGCGAAGTTCCGTGGTGGCGGACGCGCCCAAGGAGCCGACTCCGTTCTGGGGTAGGCGGCTCAGTCAACGACGGCGACCGTTTTTGCAATTTGGCTGTCCTAATCGCTCAGGCAGAATTTATGATGTAGGTTGCCCGATCCCGTGGTAACACTAACGTAGGATACCAGCCACGAGGCTGCCGCTCGTCACCGAGATGCAGCAACGCTAGAGCAGGCACATTGCCCGCCGCGGCGCGGATGATCGTAATTTCGGGACCTGAGAGACGGCCCCTGACCCAGCCTTCTTGCGGTGCAAGTTCTTCCTCAAGCCCGCGGACGTAGACATAACCGGAACCGTCATGCTGCTCCACGAAATCCTCGATCAGCGCTTTCACAGCGGTAACGTTCCACCTGCCTGGATCGCCGTCCCGGATAGGGACACGGTCAACTAGATCCAGAACCAGTTCAGTCGGCACGCTCGTTGTCCTTGCGTCACGTTCTCCCTGCCCAATGGGCACGCCGGCAGCTCGTAGGTTCCGCATGATCTCGGCAGCGGCTTTGCCGTCCTCACGGAGAAAGTGTGGAAAGATTTGAGCAAGATCGGCCGGAAACACTTGCAGCACTGCTGGTTCCGTAGCGTTGGGTCGAGTTGGGCGACTGCCTGCCGCGACTCGGATGGGGACAGTTTCGCCGCTGGCTTCGCGGCGCAGAACTTCGCGGAGTGCCTCCTCGCTTGCGTGGATCTCTTTGAAAAGTGAGGCCAGACGTCTGGGAAGATACACCCTCGTGTAAGGCATCAGGCTCTCGCGATAGCCATACATCCGCGCATGCTGCCAAACTGTGTCCATCTGAGGAGTCTGAGCCTCACGAAGGTAATAGGTCACAAGAAGGCCATCGATCGTCAGCCCACGTCCCAGAATGTTGCCTCCTACGATGAAGTTTAATCTTGGGCCGTATTCTGGAGAATTTGCAGTGGCGTTCACTCTGAGGAACTCAATCTGCTTAAGCCCCTCCTGAATCCAGATCATAAAATCACCCAGAGGCGCAACTTCCGGCATTGTTCTACGCAGCTCTTGATAGGCCATATCAAATAGCTGTGGGGCCGTCGCAGGCTCTTCACGAAGTTTACGCCTTAGCTGGAAGAGGTGCCGTTCGACGTGCCTCAAGACCACCGTATGCTGGTCTTGCCGGGGGCTAGTGTGCGCGAGGTGCTTATATCCATCCCTGGGCCATCGTCCGGAACCGTACGCCGCAGCTGCCGACGCCACGAGGAAGAAGTCGATGGAGGCCGCGAGGCCTTGGGGCGTGCGCCGCCGCGGGATCGCCTGAACTTCTGTGTCCGGAACCAGAGCTATAGGTGGTTCGGGCATTACAGCTTGAGAGTCGAAGCCGGCAAAGAATCTCTCACCGCCGCAGTAGCCCGTTCCCGGCTCAAGGAGGAACGTCGTGTTCGGCCTGATGCGAGATTCGTGGCTCTGAAGAAACAGGATGAAGGGTGTTGCGGTAACCTGAACGTACAGGCTATGAGGAAGCATCTCGCTGATGGACTCCCCCTCCTGCCCGGGAGCTTCATTTTCGATTACCCTTCGGTGAATGGTGGAACGCACCGCAGGAGCGGTTGGCCGCCCCGACGATCTCGCTGCCAGTGTGGTATCTGGCGTCGCTGCGTCTGCTTCGTCGTCAAATACTATTGCGGGATAACCCGAGGCATCTATATCCTGCAAGAACTGGATGACACGTGGGAGGTGGAAAGAATCCTTGGCGCAAACCAATACGATACCGTCGCTGCTAACGTCTTGCGCTAGTTCGTTCTCCTGCCCCTCCCATTCGAAACGGTCGTCAGCCGCTGTGGAGAAGACCCTTGGTCCATCGAGAGCTTTGAAGCGTGATGCTGTCTGCTCGACCAGTGCTATGCTGTCGGCTGTAAGCACCACCACTATACGAAATCCGTTGTCTACGCATAGGGCCGAGGACAGTATCATTGCGGCCGTTTTCCCGCTCTGAACTCTGCCGTAGAGCAGCGCCGTTGGCGGCCTATCCCCAAGAATCGGCTCTTCTGAAGCTACTGCAGAGCCTTCATTCCCCACCTCGCCCGCTGCGACCTGAGTACCGTATGCCTCGACTACCCGCTCGGTGAAACCAACCACTTGGTGCAAGATAGCATCAACGGCTCCTGGATCCATTGGTTCCGCACGAACCCCTTCAATGAGATTCTTTCGCGTGCCGATCGTGACCGGTCCATCAGGCCTGACAGTCATAGGCATGGGCGACTCTCCGCGGGTTAATAGCAACGCCGTTCGGGCCTCGTTTCCTCCACCGAAAGGCGGTCACCACCACCACCATCACTCCAGCCTATTCGTACCACGATAACAACGCAAGTCTATGCCCCTATGGCTTCACGAGCATGAGAACGCGTTGACAGCGGGTTGCCAGACGAGCTGGGTAGGGGGGCTTTCACCGTCTGCGTATTCCGGTCGAATCCGGCCAGGGATTCCGACGTGAAGGCGGCCACCCTTCCGGGCTGAAGGCGGCCACCCATTCCGACGCGAAGGCGGCCACTTTTCGGCGGCCGTCGGAAGGGTGG
>Ga0210405_10000071_pt1:127500-133430 | contig 133430 bp, 123 predicted proteins | sample IncBWH11MmetaG_FD_155492 | JGI IMG/M metagenome (GOLD analysis project Ga0210405, IMG submission 155492) | Forest soil microbial communities from Barre Woods Harvard Forest LTER site, Petersham, Massachusetts, United States - Inc-BW-H-11-M | ecosystem: Environmental >... | reverse complement strand
CATAACCTCGCCGGGCCCGATGGAACCAGTGCGGGAGTGTAAAGGATGTCCCGGGACACTTTGTAAAGGATGTCATGAGACTGGACACGCACTCTGCGATTGAGTGGGGTCACGATGCTGCTGACGCCTCCCAAAACAAAAGCCGCTCTCCCGAGCAGGACCTTCGCACACGAGAAGCCCACTCGCCGTCGCCATTGTTCACCGATCACATTCCTCCGTGACCCAAGTCCTATACGGTCCCCGATGGATCCGATATATCTAACTCGGGCGTATCTCCTGGGCAGAGTTATTCCGGACGCTAAGTCCTTTGTCCGGAATATTTTGTCTATAAGTTCTTTGAAACCAAAGATTTTGGTGCTCTCTCACGTGTAAGTTTCTGATTCCATAGGACCCGGGGGGAGGGGGGTACCCCCATCCGGCAACGAGCATCTTGCCCTGGTTATGTGCCAACCCTTAATCAGCCGGGTGCCCCAGGTTCGCGTCCGCTCGTTGGACGCTAACCTGGGCCTATGAACAATCTGGGTGTCCGGGTGCGGATCATCGAAGTTTTTCCTCCGCCCGCTTCAGCAATGTTCCTACCGCCGCCCGGCATCCGGTGCGCAGTTCGGCCGCCCTCGCCGGGGGGACCACTTTCGAAATCAGAAGCATCACCGTTCCGTGCGCGAGGCCCCAGAGGGCGAGGGCCAGGGACGCGTGATCCTCAGGCGATCCGCCCAATCGTTCTGCGAGTTGGTTTTGCAGCCAGGCGAATCCCGGGCCGATTTCTGGCGATCTCGAGACGGCCGGACGGAGCTGTTCGTGTTCCTGCAAGTAATAGAGCTCGTACTCCCAGGGGTTGCGCAGGGCAAAGTCGACGTACAGATCGATGGCTTCTTCCAATGAGCGCGCCGATTGGATTGCTTCGACTTGCTTGCTACGGGCCCGCAGCAACAGGGCCCGCAGAATGTCTTTGCGATCTTTGAAGCGACGGTAAATGGCCGGCGTGTTGGTACGGGCTGCCTTCGCCAGGGCCCTCATGCTGAGGGTTTTATCGCCGCCACCGTGCCATAGCTTCTGGGCCGCGTCGAGCACCCGCTTTTCGAGTTCCGGGTCCGGCTGTCTCGGCATCCGTCGTCTCCTCTTAGAATCTTTGTAAAACCTTGATTAAATGCGTTGAATAATATTGACAGTGTATACTTAACGCTGTATACATAATAGAAAAATTATAGGTCCTATCCCTGCTCCTCGCAATAGACCCCATAAGGACCACCGACAAGGAGTTGAAGATGTATTCGTGGAATGACCCGGACGATCGCGTCGCGATCGTCCAGATGAACGCAGAGCTGCGCCATGCGCAGCTGGATTTGCTGAGCGCGCAGTGTGCCACCGACCGACTGCGGCTGCGCTTTTCGATCGGAGATCTGGCTCGCTATGGCGAGAAGGACGTGCTTCGCAAGACCATCGGGACGGCCGTCGCTCTCCACGACTATTACGTCTCGATCCAGAACGAGATGCCTGCGGACGATGCAAATCTTTCAGCGTCGCAGCTAGTGGAAGCAGTGCAACGTGTGATCGGCTATCTTCGGAACCAGCGCGAACAGCATTTTTCGAGCGGCGCGCCCTTGAGTACCCGACACAAAGAGACTTTGCAGTCTTTTTTTTCGCCGGCCCTGCTCGAGCATGTGCGAACGGTTGAGTTGCACGGCCGGCGCCTCCCCCCTCCCCCCTTTTATCTGGGAGCGCAGTCGCTTGGGATTGAGAACCTACCCGAGCTGACGCATATGGCGTCGCTGACATTTGTCGATGTCATCGTGTTCAACGATCTGATTATTGAGCGCACGCTATTTCACGGCCTGGTACACGCGGTGCAGTTTCACCTACTCGGGCTGGAACGCTATACGGAGCTGTTTGTGCGGGCGTTCCTGCGCACGAGAGCCCACTTCAGCGTTCCACTCGAGACGCACGCATTCGCGCTGGAGTCGAAGTTTGCGGTGAGTCCTGCAAAGCCTTTCTCCGTCGAGGAGCAGGTGCGGTTGTGGATACGCGAAGGGCGGTATTGAGAGTTCCGGAGGACTATTTATTCAGGCGGCGCGGCCGTCATGAGGAATGATCTGGTTGCGGATCGCGTACAGCACGACTTCACTGGTGGAGTGCAGGTGAAGCTTTTGCATGAAGTTGCTGCGGTGGGTTTGTGCGGTCTTGACGCTGCAACCTAAAGCACCTGCGATTTCGCGAGTGGTCTTGCCCTCCGCGATGAGCTGGAGAACTTCGCGCTCGCGGGTAGTCAGGATGGGAAGAGCGGTGAGGCTGGAAGGCGCGAAGTAGCTGTCGAGGATTTCCTGCACGCGCGGAGTGAAGAAAGTGCGATGACGTTCGAGGGCCTCGACCGCGTGCACCAGGTCAGTGGCGGCATCGGACTTCAAGACAAAGCCGCGCGCGCCCACGGTGAGGGCTGAGCGAATAATCCCCTCGCTGTTATTCACGGTCAGGATGAGAACTCGCTGGTCCTCGTTTTCCTTGAGGATCTCGCGCGTTGCGTCCAGCCCATTCAGGCTGGGCATGCCGATGTCGACAATCACGATGTCGGGCCGGAGATCGCGGGCCATTTTCACAGCCTGTTCTCCGGTGGAGGCTTCTCCACAGATGGTCCAGCCAGGTTGAGACTTCAGAATCGAGCAGATCCCACGGCGCACAAGCTCGTAATCATCTGCAACCAGAATCCGCAGCGACATGATTCATTCCCCATCAAGTTTATGGGCAGGAGGTCCGCTTGCTTCGTTCTCGCTCTGGCTCCCACTTTGTTTCTTCACGGGGGCGTGCTCTTGGTCCCAAAGTTCAACGGCTTGTTGTGCGAGTTCGATCATCCTGAGCGGTTCTTTCTCAGAACACGCTCGGCGGCAGAGTTCCAGCCACTTGCCAGTCTTCACCATGACGGTACTCCCGACTCCATGGAGTCCGTAGAGAACCGGAATCTACAGAACTTGCGTAACCGTGTCTGCCCGTTGTCGTACAAAGAACGAGGTTTGGCAGGGTGGAACAGCAACGCAGGCGCGGAGATCAGGGAATTCCTGCTTGAAAAATGAGGCCTGATTTGCTACCAACATCGCCGGGGGAGGAAGATGCAAGAAAAACAAGAAACGCCAGACCAGCGGTTGCGGGAGCTTTGCAAGCTCGCCGCCAAGGAGCAAGACACGAAACGATTGATGGAACTGGTAAAAGAAATAATCGATACGTACGACGGGCAGCGCAGGAGTGTGATCAAGAAAGACAGCCAGCAACCGGAGTCACGCACATAAGAAAAGGAAACCCCGCGCCGGTGTGGGTTGGGCTGTGGATCCGACGCGGGGGGAGTCGTTTCCGTTCGTTATTTGACCGTACTAAATCGGCGGGAAGGGATCAATCCGGTATGTGCTGGAGCGCACAAAAGGCGAATTCGCGCGCGAAACGAAGACTAAACATCAAAGAATAAAATTAGCGACCTACTCAGTCAGTTTGTCGGTGGGCTTGCCGTCGGGAGCACTCCGCCCTGTGTCCCAGTTCAGGGTAGCAGCCGCGAGCTGCCTGGTGAATCGTATGTGCTCATGAAGAGCGGCTCGCAGTTCGGCGAGAATGATTTCCGCCTCGGAGTCATCTGCACAGACAGCCCGGGCACAAAGGCGTCTTATCCGGTCTTCCAGTGGGGGAACTACTGGCACGTGGTCAAGCATGCCATCCCAAAACGATTGCCGCTATACACAATCTTCTGTATGGCTGAGCTGGCGGATTTGATGCATGGAGCACATTTCAAGAGCCGGTTGTGGACATCCTGTGGAACTGTATTAATGGAGCTGTGCTAACCAGGGATCAGACTGCCAGGATTCCTGCTGCCTTCTGTCGCCAGTTTAGAGGAGCGTAATGGGTAACCGGCGACGCATCACCTCCGTAACCTCGTCATGCCGAGGGTTCAGGAACTACTCTCTGGCCCGGGGGTTTTGTTTCCGCATGACCAACAAGATCATCAACTCGCTAGCAATCCTTGCAGTGGGGGGACTCATGTTTGTCGGGTCCGCCGCTGCGCAATCCACCACCAGCAACACATCGGGCGCCGGACCGGGCGTAGTTGATCCTGGACATCCGCGCGTGAACCAGGTAAACCGTCGCGAAGGGAGTCAGCAAAAGCGCATTGGAAATGGTGTGGCGAATGGCACACTAACCTCAAAGCAGGCCACGAATCTCGAGAAGCGTGAGACGTCGGTCCAGAATCGGGAAAAAGCCGATATGGCCGCTCACAACGGTCATCTGACCAAGGCCGAGCAGCGGGGCATCAACCGGCAGCAGAACCGCATCAGCCACAGCATCGCACGCGATAAGGCCAGCAATACCAAGTAAGAACCATCCTCGTTGACCATAGTGGAAGGACAGCCGCAGAATTCTGCGGCTTTTCTTTTGTGGGAGCTAGTCGTTACTCGTTGGCGAGAGCTCGTGATGCCGGCTTTGTTTGAAGGTCAACATCCCCACCCTAACCTCGCAAAGGGCGCGAGGTTAGGATGGGGCACCACTCTTGAGTGGACGCTATTTCACTAGTTTCGTGACGGCGGCTCGGAGTTCGTCGGTTTTGAAGCCGAAGGGGCCGGGCTTGCTTTTGTAGGCGACGCGCCCGCTGGTGTCAATGAGGTAGAGGCGATCGGGCCAGCCGGTGTATGCCTGCTCGGTCGAGTTGCCAAATTCATCGAGCACTGCGGGGAATTTGATGCCCAGCTTGCGCACGCACGATCCCGCCACCAGCCCGCGTTCTTCTTGATCCCTGGGGCTGGCAAAGACGACCTTGTCCTTGATGTTGCTCTGCATCTGCCAGACGTCGCTGGGATGGGCTTCGAGGATGTAGACCACGAGGAAGGCGACTTTGCCGTTGTAGTCGTCGTAGAGCTTGTTCAGGGCAGGAACCTCCCGCCGGAAGGGCGGTCATGTGTAGCTGCCGAACACCAGTACGACGGGTTGTTGCGCGGTCAGGGTCGAAAGTTGTACTCGGGCGGTCTTGTCGAGCTTGAGCAGGTTGAAGTCGGGGGCGGGGTCGCCGAGCCGCAATTCTCCGGCGCGCGCGTGGGTCCAGGCCGTCTCAAAGGGAAAGAGGAGAAAGGCGGCCGGGCCGGGCATGTGCGACATGACGCGGGCGAATTTCTCGGGCGGCTGCTTCATCGCCCAGCTGATGTAGCCAGCGAAGGCGACATACAGCACGAGCACGGCAATCACTCCACGGACCAGCCAGGTTTTCTGCGAGACGCTCATCCCCATTGGTCGGACATCGTACCGGATGGGCGGGGAGAAGGCTCTAGTATTTTTGGGTTAGGGGAGGCTAGTCGCCGGTCGCAGTTGTAGGCAAAGGCTTATGGCCTACATATTCGGCAATTCCTCCTCGAGCGGCTCGGAACTCTTCGCTGAGGAGGTCAAAATCCCCACCCTAACCTCGCAAAGGGCGCGAGGTTAGGATGGGGCACCCCTCGGGGTTCGGAACGATGCTTAGGGCTGGGCTATTCGTCCGATGCAGCCTCCGATTCGCCATCTCCCGTCGTGAGTCTTCGGGGAGCTGGCCTACCCAGGTTAGCGTCCAAAAGTAGGCGATTGTGACCGATGAACATCCCCGCGTTATCCCGGCTCCCGGAGTGTCGGGCGATCTCTCGCCGATGAACACCCCCGCCCAAGCGGAGCTTGGACGGGACACCCTCGGGATCGGAACGATGCGTAGGGGCTGGCTACTCGCCGATGCAGCCTGCGATTCGCCGTCTCCCGTCTTGGGTATCCGCAGAACTGTCCTACCCAGGTTAGCGTCCAAACAGGCGGACGCGAACCTGGGGCACCATTTCTTACCTCTTACCCCTGTCGCCGTATCGCTAATAGCGTCAAGTCGTCCAATCCTCGCTGGCCTTCGGTAAAGACACGTAGGTCGTCGAGGCAGGCGGTGATCAGCTCGGCGG
>Ga0210405_10000071_pt1:0-120000 | contig 133430 bp, 123 predicted proteins | sample IncBWH11MmetaG_FD_155492 | JGI IMG/M metagenome (GOLD analysis project Ga0210405, IMG submission 155492) | Forest soil microbial communities from Barre Woods Harvard Forest LTER site, Petersham, Massachusetts, United States - Inc-BW-H-11-M | ecosystem: Environmental > Terrestrial >... | reverse complement strand
CGCGCCGAGGCGGAAGCTTTCAAACTTGAGAAAAGATCACTTGGAGGTTCTTGCGAGTGACGCTTAAACCCTTCGAGGAACCTTGTCCCCGAATGCAAACCCCGTGGCCGGGGTTTAATTCCTTGAAATTATTGCTTTAACTATTCGATGCCGGACGTGCTACGAGAGTTGCAAAAACTGCCCGGCTAGCCACACAGATGCTCTCGGTGAATTGTTTATATCACGTGAAGGGAGTGTACGCAAGGGGGTGTTTACTTTCGTGGGTCAGCCCGAGGACGGCGGGCGAACACTGGATCGATCCTAGTACACATCGAGGTCCCGGCCGACGACAAACTGTCCGGAATATCGCGAGCTGATCTGCTCCCACTTACACCCATTGACCCATGATCAACAGGACTTCCGAAATTGGGCGGTTGACCTCAAGGAAATTCCACGGCCACGAACTTCGCCGTCTGCTTGCCCACGTTGGTGACAATGTGCGTGTAGCCGCCGGGCGCCCACGTAACGTCGCCGGATTTGACGTGCACGGACGTGGCCCCCTTGCCTTCAACATCGCTGCGTACGTCGACATCCGTAATCGCTACCACAAGGTGCGGCCCGTTGTGACGATGGCTTGGAATGACTCCTCCGGGCTCGAGCTCGATTTCGGAAACGCGGGCGTTGTCCTTTACGAAAAGTATTTCTTGCGTGCCTCCGTTGAGGACATGAAGGCCGCGTTCCTCATCCCACTTGGCCGGCGCCGTGCGGAATTTTTCGTCTTGCATGAGTTCGATAGTGACGTTGCGGAAAGGCCTGCTGGCGAGATTGCGGGCGATGTGGGCGAAGGTGGCGGGAGAGAATCCGGTCTGCCCGTCCTTTAACTTGAGCTCGACGGGCGCCTTGCCCTTGACCTCGTTGGAAACATCCGAGTCCCCCAGCGTCACATAGAAGTAGTCATGGCGGTGCCAATGCATGAGTGTTGCTTGTTGAGGAGCGACTTCGACCTGGTAAACGCGGACGAGTTCGTTTTCGAGGACGAGATGGTGGTTTCCTTCATTGGTGATTTCGACTTCGGGAGTCGCCTGCGCGCTGAGCACAACGGCCGCGAGCAGGAGCACGGCAGCAGTTGCCTTTTTCATGGGGCGGGATTGTAGCAGGATCAGGCTCTAGGCTCTAGCAATCAGGCTCTAGCTCGATCGGGTTTCGGTTTCCCCCTAAATCCGGGACTACACTAGGAGTGTGACGGATCTGGGAAAATTGCTGGTGATTGTTGGCGGCGGGCTGGTGGTGATCGGCCTGGTCGTCATGTTGGTGGGGAAGAGCCAGCTTCCTCTCGGACGGCTGCCGGGCGACATTGTGTATCGCGGGAAGAACACGAGCTTCTACTTTCCTCTTACTACTTCCATTCTGCTAAGCGTGGTGCTGTCGCTGGTGTTGTACGTGATCTCACGTTTGCGGCGCTGAGGTTCGTCGCTCCGCGACTTTGCCGGCGGGGATGCCAGCGCTACACCTGGCTGCGATACACTGCCTTCCATGGGCGCGATTGATCAGCTCGGATTCAGTTTTCGTCCACCTGAGCGGCGGGTATGGACGGTGCGGGATCTGGTCGCGTCGGTGCGCACGCACGTCGAGCGCGAGTACTCGGACGCATGGGTGCAAGGTGAAATCTCCAACCTGCGCGCACAGAATTCCGGACATCTTTACTTCACGCTGAAAGATGAGAATTCGCAGATCAGTGTGGTGATGTTTCGGTCGTCGGCGCGCCTACTGCGGTTCCGGCCGGCGGATGGAATGCAGGTTGTGGTGCGCGGCCGGGTGACCGTTTACGAAGATCGCGGACAGCTACAGATTATTGCGGAATACGTCGAGCCGAAAGGTGCGGGCGCGCTCCAGATTGCGTTCGAGCAGCTGAAGGCAAAACTTGAGGCAGAAGGACTCTTCGAGGCGAGTCGAAAAAAAGCGATTCCGGCACTGCCTTCGGCGATCGGGATCGTCACTTCACCGCAGGCGGCGGCCTTGCGCGATATCCTGCAGATCCTGCACCGGCGCCATCACACCGTGAACGTTCTGGTCTATCCCGCTCAGGTGCAAGGGGAGTCAGCGCCGATAGAGGTTGCAACCGGGGTGCGGTATTTCAATCGAGTGCGGAATGTCGACGTGATCATTGTCGCGCGCGGCGGAGGGTCGGTTGAGGATCTTGCGGCGTTTAATGACGAAGCACTGGCAAGGGTGATCGCGGGATCGAAGCTGCCGGTAATTTCCGCGGTCGGACATGAGACCGATTTCACCATCGTAGACTTTGTGGCGGATTTGCGGGCGGCTACGCCGTCGGCTGCGGCGGAGATCGTGATCCGCTCGCGTCAAGAAGTGGAGTCGCAAGTTGCGCGGCTGCAGCGGGAACTCGAAAAGGGCATGCGCTACCGGCTGATGATGGGTCGCCAGCGATTGACGGAATTAGCCCAGCATGGCGCGTTCGGACGCATGATGGACCTGATCCGGCGGCGCCAGCAAAGAGTCGATGACATTACCAACCGCATGGCACACGCACAACGAGACCGTTTGGAGGCACATCGGCGGCGGTTTGAAACGCTGGCGGCGGCGGTGCGGCATTATGATCTGCGGCTGGTGCTCGCGGGTGTGGGCAGGGAGTTGAATGCGAAGTTAGCCGCTATGGCAGCGGCCGGGCGAAATTTACTGCTCCAACGACGCGCCCGGCTGGAGCGGCTGACGAGTCAAATAGAGGCACTCTCGCCAGTAGCGATTCTCGACCGGGGGTATGCGCTGGTTTTTGATTCATCGGGCACGCTGGTGAAGGATGCGGCGCAGGTCAAGGTCGGGGAAGACATCCGGGCACGGGTCGCTCGCGGTGAGCTTGACGCGACCGTGAAGAAAACATCCAAGTAGGTGTGCTGCCCGCTGGATTAAAATGAAGGTCTAAGTCAGGCATTCTTCGTCACGTTATCGGAAGGGAAGGGGTTGTGGCGAACTTTCTCGCTCGCTGGCCACACGTATCGATGACCAACGTCATCGATATTTTGCTGGTTGCGTTCGTCATTTACCAGTTCCTGATGCTGGTGCGCGGTACGCGGGCTGCGCCAATGCTCGTAGGCGTGGCGGCTGTGGCGGCGGGCTTTTACTTTGCGCGCATCGGACAGCTGACGACTCTCAGCTGGCTGATCAGCACTCTCCTTCCTTATGTTGTTTTCGCATTGATTGTCGTCTTCCAGGCGGAACTGCGCCATGCGCTGGCGAACCTGGGCAGCCGGTTGACCTTCAGCCGCGCTGCTAGTTCGGAGTCCGACGCCTACGACGACATCGTGCTGGCGGCGAATCTTTTTTCTCAGAACCAGACCGGCGCCCTGATCGTCATCGAGCGGGAAATCGGTTTGCGCACTTACATTGAGAGTGGCGTGCCGCTCGATGCGCGGCTTTCCTATGATCTTCTGGCGACGGTTTTCCGGCCCAGCGCTCCGCTGCACGACGGCGCGGTCATTGTCCAGAAGGATCGCATTGCCGCTGCGGCTTGTTTCCTGCCGCTTTCCATGAATCCTGTGCTTTCGACACAAATGGGCACGCGGCACCGGGCGGGCATCGGAATTACCGAGGAGACGGATGCGATTGCGGTGATTGTGTCGGAAGAGACGGGTGCAATCAGTCTGGCGGTGGCGGGAAATTTCGAGCGTGATCTCACGGTCGAGCAGTTGCGCGAGCGGCTGAGCGCGCTTTTGCGGCGGTACGTGCCTCCGACCACCCTTCCCACGCCGATTGTTACGGAAGAGGAAAACGCAGAAGCCGAGCGGCCAAGCAGCTATCGCAATCCGGATCAGAGTTACACGCCGGGGGTGGATCGTTAGCGATGATCGACCTCCTCCAGAGATATGTGTTCGCGCATTTCGGGTACAAGGTTGTTTCGCTGGCGCTGGCAATCGGCTTGTGGTGGGGCGTTTCGCATGATCCGATTGCGGAGGTCGAAGTGAACGTGCCCATCGAGTTCCATCGAATCCCGGCAAACCTGGAAATCAGCTCGGTAAATATCCCCGCCGCGCAGGTGCGCGCGCGCGGGCCCGAGCGATTGATCCACGAATTGCGCGCGCAGGAAGTTCATGTCGAACTCGATTTGGCCGGGATGAAGGCGGGCGAACGGACTTTCGATTTGACTGCGCAGCAAGTACGCATGGCGCGCGAGCTCGAGGTGACACAAGTTGTCCCCAGCCAAGTGCGCTTGAGTTTTGATGTAGGACTCACGCGACAGGTAGAGGTTCGTCCGCGGGTGATCGGCACGTTCGCGCCGGGATATCGAATCGCGCAGGTGCTCGCGGAGCCATCGACGGTCACGATCAGCGGGCCCAGGGCCCGCGTCGAGGCAGTGGAGGCTGCCACCACCGATCCAGTCGATGTGTCAGGCAACATCGGACGTGGGACTTTCACGACCAATACATTTGTTTCCGACCCACTCGTGCAGGTCGTGCGCCCGTCTCCAATTCACGTAACGGTTATCATGGAAAAAGTTTCGGCGGCACCTCTGGGAACAAAACCATCGGAATGAGCCAACCAACAAGACAACTGTTTGGAACCGACGGCATACGCGGCGTAGCGGGAGAGTTCCCGCTCACATACGAGAGCACGTACGCGATCGGGCGCGCGCTCGGACATGATCTGCAGCGGGTAACTCCGCGGGCGCGCGTGGTGATCGGGCAAGACACAAGGGAATCGAGCGCATGGATCGCCGACCGCGTGACGCTGGGTCTGGCCTCGCTGGGCATAGGAGTGGAGAGCGCCGGCGTCATCACCACCCCAGGGGTCGCTTACCTGGCGCGCTCGCGTGGCATGGCCGCGGGCGTGGTGATCTCCGCGTCGCACAATCCCTGGACTGATAACGGAATCAAAATTTTTTCCGGCGATGGCTACAAGCTGCCGGACGCGCGGGAGTTGGCCATCGAGCAGGAGATTTTCGCGCTTCTCCAGACAACGCCGCCCACGGAACATCCGCCCGCGAACATGAAACCCACATTGCCCGGGGATGCGGAGTTGCGCGAGGCTTACATCCATTGGCTGGCGAAGAGTGTCGGCGGCCATTTGAGCCGCATGCGCGTGCTGGTAGATTGCGCGAATGGAGCGGCAACAGCCGAAGCGCCAGGGCTTTTTCGCGCCTGCGGCGTGAAAGCGGAGTTCATTCATTGTGGGCCCGATGGCCGGAACATCAACGAACAATGTGGAGCGCTGCATCCCGCAAGCGTGGCGGGAATGGTCGCGGAGCGAAAGGGACAGTTCGACCTGGGCATCACATTTGATGGGGACGCAGATCGCGCCCTGTTCAGCGACGCGAACGGAAATGTTGTGAACGGGGATGCGGTGCTGTTGATTGCCGGCCGCGACATGCAATCCAGGGGCACGCTCTCAGGAAACACGGTGGTGGCCACAACCATGTCGAACATGGGACTGGAAGTCGCGCTGAAGAAGTCCGGCATTCAGATGCTGCGGGCCAATGTCGGCGACAAGTATGTGCTTGAAGCAATGCTCAAGATTGGCGCGACCCTCGGGGGAGAGCAATCAGGACATATCTTGTTTCGAGACGGCGACGCAACGACGGGAGATGGGTTGCTGACCGCTTTGCGGCTGATGGAAATCATGGCGCGTCATGGGAAGAGTCTGGCCGAGCTGGCCGGCGATATGAAAGTGTTTCCGCAGACCATTCAAAACGTGCGCGTGCGCGAGAAAGTTCCTTTCAACCAGGTTCCCGATGTGCAGCGCGCAATTGCAAGCGCCGAGAAAGAGTTGGATGGGAACGGCCGCGTGGTGGTGCGCTACTCAGGAACCGAGGCGCTGGCGCGAGTGATGGTAGAGGCGGAGACAGAGGAGAGGATGACCGTCCTCGCTACGAACATCGCATCGGCTATCAAAACGCATTTAGGAACGTGAGCGGCCGTGCGCGAATCCGTCCGGCCCGTGAGAATTTAACGATATAACGTGCCCTTCTTCGCATCAGCACCGTTTCCCTTTCTTGATTTGCTTCGTGGCATTGCCAACATCTGGAGCCTGGGACTCATCGTAGCCGTCGTGGTGACGCTCGCCTGGTTTGTGTATTCCATTTTCTTAAAACGATGGCTGCGCGTGAGGCGGATTGCAAATATTCGACTGCGACGGATATTGGAGGAGAACGAACGGTCGGAGGGTCGGTAGGATGCTTTAGCTCGCGAGCTCGTTCGGAGACGTTTGTAGCTGCAGAAAGTCATACGAAGCTATAAAGCGGAGAATCACTCGCACGAGTGGTGGAAAGCGTCGTCTTGAGGGATCATGAATGACGATGGGCGACGAAAGTTGATATCGCACGCCGCGACTCTCGAGTTCGCAGCCGTCCGCCGCCAGCACATTCTTGACCCATCCGCTATCAGGACCGTAGGTGAGCGCAATCAGGAATCGGTCGGGCTCTCGAAACACATTCACCGGGGTGCGGTAGAGTTTGCCGGACTTACGACCTACCTTGACACGATTCCGAAGCCGGGCAAGCGACCGACGAATCGGATGGTGATCCGGTTGGTGACGGCTCGGTGGAATGCGGCCAGCCGCCTTTTGCAGAACCGGACCAACAGAATGACAGTCAGGAAGAGTGCGACAAAGCAGATGCCCACTGCGGCAATCATCATTTTGCCGATTCCATCCCGTTACCGCAGATACGAGCTAGGACATCCCGCAACCGCAATTTAGCTTTTTAGCGATTCGCACTCAGCCACAAGTGCCAGATGAATAGCCCAGCATAGCTTGCGGCAAGGAACGAAAACAGCAGGGTTAGCAGAACATGACCCACGACGAACGGTGTTCCCCTGGGCCAATCGGCGTGGGAAAAGTAAATCGCGTCGACAACAATCCGCGTAGTCCAATAAATCCCGATGAAGCAAGCGAGTCCCAGGGCAGCGCGGTCTCCACGAAGCAGTTCCCGATGAAGCACCAATGTCAAGGTCCCGAACGCCATGATCGTCAAAACAGTGAATCCACCCTGCACCCAAAGCAGTTTCCTGTTGAACGGCATCAACTGCCGTAAGTCCTGTTTCCAACTTAACCGATAAGGCACTTGAAAGCTGGCGACGAGAATCAGAAAATGTGCTGCCCCAACTAACCACAGGTCGATATCGAATAGCCGCTGCAGGGCTTCATTGCTCATAGAGCGTGAATTGCTTGCATGAATGGAAGTATTACACGCGTCACAAACCAGGGATGGAAGAGGCCAAAGACTGGCACCGTAACAAACACCATCACGAAACACCATCCGCACACGCCTTGCGCGAGTCCAAGCCGCTTGCCGAAGCTTGACCGTTCGACCATCACTCCAGCGCCTTGAAGCAAGAAGTAGAGAGTGGGAAGGCCGTAGCCTCCCCTCGCAGGAAGCGAGATCACCAAGTCGTGAATGATGCCAGAAACCCCGAAGACAAGAAAACCAGCTGTGTTCGCCCCCAGCGGCCGATATAGCGGGCGAAAGATCAACTCATGCGCAAGCTGACGAAACCCAAGATTCCATCTCTTCCCCCAGAACTCTCCAAGGGAAGTAGAACGGAGAGGCGCAGACATGATCCGCTCGGCTTTCACGCCAACGCTCTGCCAGAAAAGAGCGACGATCTGAAAAGTACCAAAGTGAAGGAGCAGGATAAGACCAAGCATTCCTATCCACCCGCGCAGGAGAGGTTGTCCCGGAGGGATAGAACGCGCCACAACCCATAGCAAGGTAGCTCCGCAAAGCGTTTCAGCCGTCGCCCAGAACCAGGTCGAAGGCGACGGCCTCGGTACGGGCTGCCGGGGATCCAGGAAACCATCAGCATCCATTCCCGGCCAAGCAAGAAGGTAGGCCACCGAGCGCAAGCTGGGATGAGCAACCAGTGATCGGGCCTTCCACCATGTCAACCATTTCAGACTGAAATAGATGGCAAAAGATAGAACCCACATGAATACCCAAGCCGGTAATAGGTCCCGGCAGGCGATCGCCGCCAACGGCAAGACTGCAATCGGAACCCAACCAGCTAGCTTATGAAGCTTCGTGAACTTGGTCAGTAGTATTCACCCACTCACCTAATCTTGTACCAAATCCCTAGGAGTCTGGAATGTTGTCTTTCAACCTTCATCGCCAAAAAATCGCGAGAATGCGATGGTAGAGGGCGAAGTCCGTAGAATCGTATACTCTCCGCCGAACAACTCCCAAGCAAGCGAACACCTACTGGACTCGCTCCGGGAGGCATGTTAGTGTCTCGCGCCATGTCGTTGAACTCGGATAACTCCGATAATTGAGTGATGTCGATGTGTGCTTCGATGGACAGACGTACGTTGCTGAAGCATCTGGCGATACTGCCCGGGTTGCCACGCTTATGGTCTGGTTTTCCTACTCAGCCGAAGAGCGCTCTTCCGTCGAAACGCCTGCCGCGCGTTCGCCCTTCCGATCCATCCTGGCCGAGCGCCGCAAGCTGGGAGAAGCTGAAGCAACAGGTGGGCGGACAACTCATGCCGGTACAGTTTCCCCTGGCTGCCTGCGCGACCTCGCTGGATGACGCGACGTGCCAGGATGTCCTCAAGAACCTCCAAAATCCTTATTACATCGGAGATCAGCCGGGGCTTACCCAAACCTTGGGCTGGGTGGATGCATGGGTCACCAAACCAAGCGTTTACGCGGTGGCGGCAAGAAACGCGCAGAACATCGCCGCCGCCGTAAACTTTGCTCGCGACCACCGTCTACGCCTGGTTGTCAAAGGTGGAGGCCACAGCTATCTGGGCACTTCGAACGCACCAGACTCGCTGCTGATCTGGACAATGCACATGAATGACATCACTATGCACTCCGAATTTATCCCGCAGGGATGCGCGGGCGTTCATAAATCGGAGCCGGCGGTCACGCTGGGTGCGGGAGCAATCTGGATGCAGGCATACGACGCCGTAACGACCAAGGGCGGTCGCTACGTGCAAGGTGGCGGATGCACGACGGTGGGCGTGGCTGGCTTGATTCAAAGTGGCGGGTTTGGAAGTTTTTCCAAGCACTATGGATTGGCGACAGCGGGTTTGCTGGAAGCCGAAGTCGTCACGGCCGACGGCCAGATACGCATCGCAAACGCGTGCCAGAATCCCGACCTCTTCTGGGCGCTCAAAGGTGGCGGTGGTGGCAGCTTTGGCGTCGTCAGCAAAGTGACACTGCGTGTGCGCGAACTTCCGGAACTCTTCGGCGCTACCGTAATCACGCTCAAAGCTATTTCTGATGATTCTTATCGCAGGTTGGTCAGTCAGTTTGTGAGCTTCTATCGCGACCAACTGCTCAACGATCATTGGGGCGAGCAGGCTCACATCCGGCCTGACAATTCGCTGGAAATCCGAATGGTGTTCCAGGGTCTGGACCGGGAACAAGCGACCAAGATCTGGCAGCCCTTCCTCGATTGGATCGGGCGGTCACCGCAAGACTACTCGCACAAGGATGCTCCCCTTTTTGTGACGGTACCTGCGCGCAATTTGTGGGATGTGGATTATATGAAACAACATCTCCCGCAAGTTTTCATCTCGGACTCGCGTCCGGGTGCGCCGCCGGGCAACGTATGGTGGGAGGGAGATGGCGGACAAGTGGGGCAGGTCCTGCACGCGTACGAATCGCAGTGGCTGCCCGCGTCGCTGCTGAAGGATGGTTCGCACGAGCGTTTCGCGGACGCATTGTTCGCCAGTTCCCGCCATTGGGAAGTCGGATTGCACTTCAATAAAGGACTCGCGGGCGCCCCTGAGGATGCGATCACTGCAGCGCGCGACACGGCGATGAATCCCGCGGTGCTGGATGCATTCGCACTCGCCATTATTGCCGGCGGCGAACAACATGCATATCCGGGAATTCGCGGCCATGAGCCCGACGTAGCAAGGGCGCAAAAAAGGGCCGCTGCCATTCACCAGGCAATGGAGGAATTGCGCAAGGTCTCGCCCCGTCGCAGTTCTTATGTTTCCGAAAGCAACTTCTTCGAGCCCTCATGGCAGGAATCGTACTGGGGGGCAAACTACGAGAGATTGCAGAGGGTAAAAGCGAAGTACGATCCGGAAGGTCTCTTCTTCGTCCACCACGGAGTCGGAAGTGAGAACTGGAGCGCTGATGGCTTTACGCCATTGGCGGAGCGCTAGTCTCGGCGGAGTCCTGGCATCAGACCCGAAGACTCACATGCACCGAGTTTCCCAGGCGAGCCTGAACTTCCTTGCGGTAGCGGCGGCTTAGTCTGAGCTTAGTGGCGTCGACGAGCACGAGCTCGTATTCGCCATCGCTGTCGAAACGCAATTCGCGGACACGATCCAAATTGACGATGGTCGAGCGATGGATGCGGCAGAACTGAGCGGGATCGAGGTCGGATTCCAGCTCGTTCATGCTGCGGCGCACGAGGTGCGTTTTCGGGCCCACGTGCAAGGAGGCGTAGTAGTCGGCGGCTTCGATCCAATCAATATCGGTGACGGCGAGGAACAGCACACGGCCACCGCTTTTGATCGTGAGACGATCCATTTTAGCGGGAGAGGCCCCGCGAAGAGCAATGCGCTCCTTGGCCCGGTCGAGGGCGCGGGCAAAGCGGGCGTTGCTGAAAGGCTTCAGGAGGTAATCGAGAGCGCCGGTATCGAAAGCCTTGATCGCATACTGATCGTAGGCGGTCACGAAAATCACCGCAGTCGGCGCATCTCGGCCGAGCATCTCGAGGATGTCGAAGCCGTCGTACTCAGGCATGCGGACGTCGAGGAAAACAAGGTCGGGACGATGCTTCCGGATCGCGTCCAAGCCTTCGAGGGCGGAGCCGCACTGGCCGACGATTTTGATCTCGGGATTTTTCTGCAACAACAACAGGACATTGGACCGGGCGAGCGGCTCGTCGTCGATCACGAGTGCACGGATTTTCGCAGGCTGGCCGTCAGGAGTCATGGGACGTCGCCCTTATAGGGGACAGAGAGAAGCACTTCCACACCCCCTTCCTGATTGCGAATATCGAGGCCGCACTCGGCGCCGTAGAGACTCTGCAGGCGAGCGCGCACGTTTGCGATGCCCACGCCCGAGCGAAGTTGCTCCCAGTTGTCCGGTATGCGGGGGCCGTCATTGTAAACGCTGAGCGTGAGCAGGCCGTTCTCGCGGGCAGCGCCAATCCGGATTGCGCCACCGGCGGAACGCGTGCCAATGCCGTGCTCGATCGCGTTCTCGACCATCGGTTGAAGAATGAGGCTGGGAACTCGGACGGAAAGGAATTCGCGGGGAACAGTGACTTTCAATTGCAGACGGTCGGCGAATCGCATCTTCTGAATGTCGAGATAGGTTTCCAGGAATTCCATTTCTTCGCCGAGAGTGACTTCCTGCTGGTCGGAGGCGTCCACGACGCGGCGCAGGAGGTCGCTAAGTCCGGCGATCATGTTGACGGCCGCATCGTTGCGGCCTTCGCGCACCAGTCCGGCAACGGCATTCAGCGTGTTGAAGAGGAAATGGGGTTCGAGCTGGCGACGGAGCGCGTCGAGTTGTGCGCGCGACAGCTGCTCGTTCAGACGCGCGGCTTCCGTTTCCCGCTGGGCGAGGCGGCGTTTGGATTCGAGGGTGTAGCTGATGCCAAGGATCGCAGCATAAAGAATCAAGAAGAGGTGAAACTCAGTGTAGAAGACGGCAAATGCGGTCTTGGGAAGTTTTGTAACTTGGGCATAACCCCAAGGCCGCAACACGATCTGAAGCCAAGCTGTCCAGAGGGAGCAAACGACACCAATCGCGACGCAGGCTCCCAGATGAATGAACCAGGTGCGAAGCACTCTCAATTGGCTGAGAGGAAAACGGCGACCTAGACGCAGGACGATCGGAGTGGCGAACGGCCAGACGATCCAGGAGAGAACGATTGTGAGAAACAGGCGCGACCACGCGTGCTCCATGCCCACCGCTCGCATACCGCCAACAATCTGAGTAGCGTTCACGGCGGCAAGAGCGAACCACAGAAATGCGATCCACAACCACTGCTTCGTCGATTGCAGCTCCGGGCGCATGGAAGTAAGTATGGTCCCTGGCAGCTCTGGCCGGAAGAAAATGCAGCGAATCGACGGCAGGTTGCAGCCGGCGGCCTCGCCGGAGAAGAGCTAGAGGAAGATACTACCGCGCATGATCACACCTTCGAAAGCAATGCTGCTCAGCGCTGTGATGATTGTGGCTGGCGTCCTGCTGGTCGGGCAAGACTACTCGGCACCCAAAACAACCTCGGAATACAACGGCTCGGGGCAAATGAAGCTGCCGGCGCATTACCGGGAGTGGGTGTATCTGACCAGCGGCTTCGACATGAGCTACAACCCGCAGCTGACCGCGATGGATCACTCGATGTTCGATAACGTGTTCGTAAATCCGGAAGCGTACAAGAAGTTTCTCGAGACGGGCACGTGGCCGGACAAGACCGTGATGGTGCTCGAGGCGCGCATGGCCGAAGGCAAGGGTTCCATCAATCAGAAGGGGCACTACCAGGGCGAAGTTATGGCGCGAGAGGTGCACGTGAAGGACGAAGCCCGGTTTCCGGGGAAATGGGCGTTCTTCGCGTTTGGAGATGAGGACACCGGCACCCTCGTGCCGACTTCGGCGGATTGCTACTCCTGCCACTCGGCGCACGCGGCAGTCGACACGACGTTTGTGCAGTTTTATCCGACTCTGATGAAGGTGGCGAAGGAAAAGGGGACGCTGAGTGCGGCTTACGTGAAGGAGACGGCGAAGACCAAATAGGCCCACGTAGGGGCAGACGCGATCCGTCGTTCACATTCGCATTCTAACGAATCTAGCCACCTTCGGTGGCTGGGCAGAGGAGGGCGTCTGCCCCTACGCGATTTATTCCAGGTCGCGCCAGTTTCTTCCTACGCCAATTTCCACGACGAGCGGCACCGTCAGCGGGTGGACTTTCTCCATGTATTCTCGGACAAGAGAGCGCATGACGTCGAGCTCCGCTTCAGGAACTTCGAAGACGAGTTCGTCGTGCACTTGCAGGGTCATCCGGGATTTCAAGTTGCGATCGCGGATGGCCTCATCGATGCGAATCATGGCCAGCTTGATCAGGTCAGCGGCGGTGCCTTGTAAAGGCGTATTGACGGCGGTGCGTTCGGCGAAGCCGCGCAGGTTGACGTTTTTTCCGTTGATGTCGGGGATTGGGCGAATGCGTCCGAAGAGCGTCCTTACATGCTGGTGATGGCGGGCATCGTCCAGGGTCTTGTCGATGAAGGCGCGCACGCCGCGGTACTTTTCGAAATAGGCGTTGATGAAGCGCTTGGCTTCGCTGGTCTCGATGCCGAGGTTCTGCGAGAGGCCGAAGGGCGAGAGACCATAGACGATTCCGAAATTCACCACCTTGGCCTGGCGCCGATGGTCGGGCGTGACCATGAGCGGTGGCACGCCGAAAACTTGTGACGCGGTCAGGGTGTGGATGTCGTCGCCCCGGCGGAAGGCTTCGACCAGCAGCGGATCGTTTGAGAAATGTGCGAGCAGGCGAAGTTCGATCTGGGAGTAGTCGGCGGCGAGCAGGACGCAGCCGGGTTCGGCTGTAAAAGCCGCGCGGATTTCACGTCCCACTTCGGTGCGAATCGGAATGTTCTGCAGGTTCGGGTTCGCGGAGGAGAGGCGCCCGGTGGCGGTGCCCGTCTGGTCGAAAGTCGTGTGGAGGCGTCCGGTAGTCTGGCTCAGAAGCACAGGAAGTGCATCGACGTAGGTCGATTTTAGTTTGGAAAGTTGGCGGAATTCGAGCACGAGGCGCGGTACTTCGTGGTTTGCCGCGAGGCCCTCAAGCACGTCGACCGCGGTGGAGATCGTCTTGCCCTTGCCGTATTTCACAGGCTTCGGCAGGCCGAGCTTGTTGAATAACACGTCCCCGAGTTGGCGGGGTGAGTTGATGTTGAATTCCACGTCACAATGTACGTAGATTTCCTTCGCCTTCGCATCTACTTCCTGTTTGAGGCGTGACGACATGCGGGCGAGCGCGTCGATGTCGATTTTGACCCCCGCTTCTTCCATGCGCGCGAGTACGGGGACGAGCGGCAGGTCGATCTCGTCGTAGAGTTTCTTAAGACCGGATTGTTCGACTTCGTGGGCGAGCGCGGCGGCGAGGCGCCCGCTGACATCCGCGGATTCGGCAAGGTTTCCGGAAAGCTTCAGGTTGAAGCGGCGGAGGGCAACTTCGGGAAGGACGTGGGTTGAGTACGTCGGATCGAGGAGATAAGAGTACAAGCGAGAATCATGGCGAAGGCCTTCGATCGTGATGCCCGCAGGCGCGAGCGCATGTATCGCGGCCTTGTAGTCGTGAATCGATTTCGGCACTCGCGCGTCGCTGAGAACAGCCTTGAGTTTCGACCCCGCCTCTGAATTGAGCGCTACGATGGTGGCGCTTCCGGAAGCCGAAGAAATGGCGATACAGCGTGTAATCTCGGTTGCGGGCTTTTTGGAAGCATCGGGCTGAAGCGGCAACATGCCGTCTTCGAGTTCCACCTCTTCGGCTTCTTCTTTCTTCTGCTCTTCTGTGACAGCTGCGGCAGCCTCAATCGCCAGCGCCAAAAATCCTGCTGCAGGAATGGCTTTCAGCGCGGCCTCCAGATCATCCACGGACTTCGCTTCCGCGTATTGCGCTTCGCTGATTTCCACCACCGGCAAGAGTTCTTTGAGCAGCGTAGAGAATTCGAGTTCTCCAAAGAGCTGGCGCAGCGCGCCGATGTCGGGCTCCCCTGACTTCATGGCATTGAGGTCCAATTCGACCGGCACATTGCAGTCGATCGTAGCCATGCGCTTGCTGAAGAGCACAATCTCGCGATTGTTCAGAAGCGACTCGCGATAAGTTTTCTTTTCGACTTCGCCAGCGCGGTCGAGTGCCTGCTCTACCGTGCCGAAACGCTTGATCAACTCCACCGAACCTTTGTCTCCAATGCCGGGAGCGCCCGGGATGTTGTCAATAGAATCCCCACGCAGGGCCATCACGTCGACGACGCGCTCGGGAGGAACACCCAGGATTTCCTCGACCTTGGCCGCATCCGCGATCAGGTTGTCCTTGGGAGGATTCAGCACCAGCACCTTGTCGGTGACCAACTGCAGCATGTCTTTGTCGCTGGAGACGACATAGACGAGATAGGACTCAGCAGCAGCTTTGCGGGCGAGGGTGCCTATAAGGTCGTCTGCTTCGAAACCGCGCTGCTCAAGAATCGGAATACGATATGCCTCGAGCGCCCGGCGGATGTAGGGCACCTGCTGGGCGAGGTCCTCGGGCATCTCGGAGCGGTTCGCTTTGTAACCGTGGTACTCGATTTCCTGGAAGCTTTGCGTTTTGAGATCGAATTTTCGAACGGTCGTGATGGCCGCGGCTTCCTGGTCGCGGAAGGTCTTGCCACCTACGTCGAATACGGCGGCGAGATATTCGGGTGAAAAATCCTCGCGCAGCTTGCGCAACATGTTCACAAACACGTAGATTGCGGCCGTGGGAAGGCCCGTGCGCGTCGACATGGGGCGCTGGCGCGCCATGGCGTGATAGGCCCGGAAGATGAAAGACATCGTGTCAATCAGAAAGACACGGTCTTTGATGCCGGCGGGCGGCTTAACGACGGAGACCGGCGTGGGCTGGGCTGGGATCTCAGAGGACTTCAGCGATGATGATTTGCGAGGGGCCAAGTCATAATTTTATCAGTAGTGGCGGGCATGATTGGCAGGAACGCTCCCGCTATCATCCTGATCGAAGTGAGGCGCCAGCCGAACGGAGTCGAAGGACCCGCGTCGATATGCATCACCAAAAACGTTAAAGGTTTTTTCCACAACGAACCTGAGTCGATACGTAAAGAGAGACGGGGCTAATATCCGAAGGATAGCGTGAAGTCGGCCTGTACAGATTTGACGGGTGCTCCACCTGGGGAGTTCACAAAGACGACGTAATACTTTTCTGGATCGTCTTTGCTGGGAGGGAGAACGAACTCCACCTCGTGAGCGTGGGTAGCTTCGACGTTGTAGAGCGCCGTGCCTCCGCCATGGCCGTGAGAAAAGTCGGCGAACTGTTCGGCGTTCATCAGCAGAAATCCGACATCCGTGCTGTCATCGCTGAGCGGGTCGTCGCCGCTCCGGGGCACGAACGATTTGAACGTGCCATGGACACGTGGGATGACGGTGTGGGCCGGCACTTCAATCGGAAACTGCGCGGATTTCTTCACCGTGAAAGTTTTGTGCAGAAAGTTGATCGGCTTCTGGTGGGAGGAGTCGATGCGGTCAAGAGGGTTCGAGCTTTCCTTAGGAGCCTGATGTTGTTTGTTGCAAGCCAGCAATGCCACAAACAGACCTACGGCAAGAACTAAAATCAACTGTCTAATCATCTTCATTCCACAAATCCACTATCAGGCCAGCAGTGTGCCAAACCATAAGCCAACGACCCACGACTCACGACTAACCAACCAATGACTGAAACGCTCATACCTTCCCGCATGGCTTCCCGAATTCCGTAGTGTAGTGCAGCTTGATTTCCCCGCAGGTGCCCTGCTCGGGCGAATACACCACGCAGGTGTCGAAGGGCCGCGAGTAAACATGCAGGCTCACGGCGCGCTGGTCGAATTTGCGCGGGTTCAACACGCGGTGCACGGGCTCGAGCGGATCGACTGCGCAAGGATGTGTGGGGTTCATCTCAACCGTGTCCGCCGTTTCCAGTTCGCTTCGGCCCTCCTCGATCTGCTGAAACACAACCCGGTAATTCTCGACAAGCAGGCGTCCGATGGGAACTGTCATCCAGCAATTCTGATCGCGATGATTGTGAACCGAGCTGACCTGGCCGACCTCCCAGCAGATGGCGATCAACTCGTAGAGCGGCGTCTTATCGATCAGATTGCGGGTGTAGTGCTGGCGGTCCCAGCTCAGGTAGGGCGCCAGCGTGTCGGCCGCAACCTGGGTGCTGGAGAGGAATGCGATCAACTCGTGTATTTGATCAAAAGCTCGCGCTGGAAAGGCGCGCAGTTGGGCGACGAAGTCCTGAATGGTGACCTGTTTCTGAACTGTTTGAGGACTCATACGGGCGCTCCGCAACAAAGTATATTCGCTCGTGAGGCGATGCGGTTAGCGCGTAAATGACACGAATGGTTCATCTCACTCATTCCAGGAACATACAATCGCCGTAGGAATAGAACCGATACCCTTGCTGCAAGGCATGACCGTAGGCCTGCAAGACAGCCTCGCGGCCGCCGAACGCGCACACCAGCATCAGGAGAGTGGACTCAGGCAGGTGGAAATTGGTTAGCAGCGCGCCCACGATGCGAAACATGAAGCCGGGATAGATAAAGAGATCGGCTTCGCCCTCCTGCGGAGCAATCCAGCCATCGTTGGACTGGGCTATCGCGTACTCGAGCGTGCGCACGGTAGTCGTGCCGACTGCAACAATTCTACGCTGCTGCTCGAGCGCACGGTTGATTGCGGTGGCGGCGTCCTGGCCAATCGAATAGTGCTCTTTATGAAGGCGGTGATCCTCGACGCGCTCGACGCGGATGGGTTGAAATGTGCCTAGACCCACGTGCAGTGTTAGTTCGGCTGTTTCGATTCCGCGTTCGTGCAACTGGCCAAGGATTTCCGGCGTGAAGTGGAGCCCGGCGGTGGGCGCGGCGACCGAGCCCCGCTCACGGGCGTAGACGGTCTGATAGCGCTCGCGATCCCCCCGGCGGTCGGCGCGGGCAATGTAGGGCGGCAAGGGAACGTGGCCGAGTGTTTCGATTAAGTCGGAAAAATTCGTAGTCGGACGGAAGCGAATCCGGCGCTCACCGAATGCTCCACGGCTGAGCACTTCGGCCTCGAGATCGTCACGTTCACCGAAAAAGAGGTGCTCGCCTACACCAATTTTTCGGCCAGGGCGCACCAGGCATTCCCAATCGTTCGGATCCTCGGTGAGCTGGCGGGTAAGTAGAACCTCCACTCGTCCATGCAGAAAATCACGCGTGGCGGGATTGCGAGGACTCAAGGGTTGCGCTTTGGCGCCGGAACGCCGTCCATAAAGGCGGGCGGGAAACACGCGGGTATTGTTGAGGACCACAAGGTCGCCGGTACGAAGCATGTCCGGGAAATCCCGGAAAACTCGACCTTCGAAGGCTCCCGTTTGGCGGCGCACGTGAAGCATGCGCGAGGCGGTGCGATCCGGCAAAGGCTCCTGCGCAATCTGTGCCTCGGGCAACTCGTAGTGGAAGTCAGAAACGAGCACTCATGCCGATTATAGGGTGCGCAAATAGATGCATTCGAGACGCAGTCTCGATGGTTTCCCCGCCGTGCTCTCCACAAGAAAAATCGCGCTCCACAGGGCAAATTGGATTGTCGGAAACGCAGACTGTGCGGTACCATGACCGAGTCAGGCCCCCCTTCTGTCCTGTCAAATCCCAATGGCCGCCGAACGCCAATACCGGGAGCAGATTGTCCGCTACGGTCGCATGTTGCATGAACGCGGCTTCGTAGCTGCAACCGACGGCAATCTTTCTGTTCGCTTGAGCGCGAACCGCATTCTATCGACGCCCACTTGCATGAGTAAGGGCGAGATGCGGCCGTCCGATCTAGTTGTCGTGGATATGGAGGGTCGCCTGATTTCGGGCAAACGCAAGGTGTCGAGCGAAATCGGGATGCATCTGCTGATTTATCGACTGCGTTCTGACATTAAAGGCATTGTGCACGCGCATCCGCCAACGGCAACGGGTTTCGCGGCTGCCGGCGTGCCCCTGAATCAGCCGTTGGTTTGCGAGGTGGTGATAGGACTGGGATCGATTCCGCTCGCGAAATACGGAACGCCGGGAACGACCGAACTGACCGAGGCGTTGGAGCCGCTGGTGCCAGGATTTGATGCGATCCTGATGTCAAACCATGGCGTGGTTGCCTACGGAGCGGACCTGGAACAGGCCTACATGAAGATGGAGACGGTGGAGCATTTTGCTCGCATCGCACTCGTCACACACCAGCTTGGACATCAGAAACCGCTGGGAGCAGCGGAGCTGGAAAAATTGGTCGTGGTTCGAGCTAAGTACATGAACGGCGGACAGCCCGAAGCGCAGGGACAGGCTTCGGGCAACGGACACGGCCGGAAGAAAGCGGCTGCCGAGCCGCAGCCAGTAGACGCTTCCCGGGCGACGGGTTTAGGTCGACGGACGATTCGCTAGAACGTCCAGTTGCACCCCTCCAGAAAACTAAGTATGGAGCGACGGCGTCCCGCACGTCGTCTTCCAGGAACAATGCTTCGACGGGCGGGGACGCCCGTCGCTCCATTTCTGTCGAATTAGCTTCCTCCGAAGCGAAAGCGGAAACCGGCTCTGAAGTTGATTCCCAGGGCGGGGTATCCCACCACTTCTTCGTAACGTTTGTTGAGAGCGTTTTCGATATTCAAGTAGCTGGTCACGTGGGAATTGATCTGGTACCAGCCGCCGAGGTCGACCCGAGCGTATCCCGCGGCATGCTTGATGCCCAGACCTAAGAAATCGGAGTCCGCGCGCCTTCCGACGAGGCTTCCGCCCAGATTTGCTCCCCAGCGGCTGCCCAGATAATTCATCAACAGGCTTCCGGAGTGGCGAGGTCGACGAATCAGTGGCTGCCCAGCCGCCAGCAATGGATCGCAGAAATTCTGTGGAGTGCACAGCGGGGCTTCGAGGATCTGGGTAGACGTGTAGTTGTACGCGGAGTCAAGGGAAAGGCGGTTAACCAGGTGGCCCTTGAACACAACTTCGGCGCCGTGTGCCATGCTGCGATTCACGTTCACATACTGGCCGTTGAAGTCGATCGGATTGGTGGTGAACTCGATCTGATTGCGAAATTGATTGTTGAAGTAGAGCGCAGAGAACGCGTACTTGCCGCCGAAAAATCCCTGCTCGAAGCCGGCTTCAAAGGCGCGGTTCTCCTCTGGCTTGAGATTCGGATTGGGGTCGGAGGGGAAGACGCCGGAGATGCCGAAGGACTCTTCGAAACGCGGCTCCTTGATTCCCTGCGCGTAGCCGAAACGCAGGCGAGTTCCTGAAAGGCGAGCGCCTCCGCGAAGGGCCAGAAACGTCAGAGCGACGCGGGGAACGGCGCGATCTCCGAAGCTGTCATTGTGAACGTAACGCACGCCGCCCACGGCGGAAAAACGTCCATATGTAATTCTCTGCTGGATGAAGAGCGCATGGTTCAGCCGGAGGCCGTGGGTGAACTGGCCGGCGATGATGGGATTGTTGTTGATATCGGTGCTGGTGAAAGCGGTGTTGAAGAACCCATTCTCGTCTTCGAATTCGTAGCCGAGCGTGGTCTGGGCCCAGTCGCGGGGAATGTAGTCGCCCTGGTAGTTGAGGCCGGCTCGGTTAATGTGTGCGAGGTCGCGGAAGAAGCAGTCCGTGAAATCAAAGACGGTGACGTCGCAACCGCGATCGGGAACAGTATCTTCATTGAGAGTGCGGTGGTTGTACTCGAACGCCGTCGCGCGATGCTGCCAGTGCGCGGAGGTGGCTACCGTCAGCTCGGCGCTGGCGAGGAGATTGTTCTGACGGGCGCGCGCGTCGGCATCAGGAGGAAGCAGCGGCTGGCCGTTGAACTTCCATTCGCCCTGAACACCGCTGCGGCTGTTGGAGTGGCGAGCGCGAATCCTCAAGGTGGCGCGATCGGTGAGGCGGGCTCCGAGGTTCGCGCCCTGGAAGGAATTGGAGTAATCGTCATTGATGCCAGAGCCTTCGGTGTTGAACTGGTCTCCGAAGAAGTTGTAGTCGAAGCGATCACGGGCGCCTGCAAAGGAGGCGTACCCGTGTGCGGTGTAGAAGTTTCCCCCGTCAGCTCCGAAGCGGAGTTCAGGACTCTCGGTGGAACCCGTCTGCGTGAAGACCTGGACGACGCTCGTCATGGCATCGGAACCGTAGAGGGTGCTCTGGGCGCCGCGCAGGAATTCGAGGCGATCGGCGCCGGCGAGCGGGACCGTGCCGAAGTCGAAGATGCCGCCGGGATCGTTGACGGGAACGCCATCGATGATGACCTTGTTGTAGCGGGAGTCGCCGCCTCGCACGAAGAGCGAGGACTGGCCTCCACGTTGGCCCACGGTGTTGACGATGGCGCCGGGGAGGAAGCGAAGGGCATCGGAGGTGGCTACCGGCTGCATGAGTTGCAGTTCCCCGCTCTCGAGGGTAGAAACGCTTGCGCCCGATTCCTGTTCAGGAACCGGCGTGCGGGTGGCGGTCACTACCACAATTTCGGAGGCACCAGCGAAGGCGAGGTTCACTGTAAAAATCGAGGGCTGAGGCAAGGCCACGTCGAGGTTCTTCGGCGCAAATCCGGGCGCGAGCACTTGCATGCGATAGCGTTCGTCGGACAAGCCGGTCACGGAAACCAGTCCTTCCCCCGAAGTAGTGAGCACGGCTTTGGGCGTTGACTCAGTGAAAGGGAAGAGCGAGACCTGCGCGTCGGCGACCGGATTGGAATGGGGATCGACGACTCTGACTTTGAGATCAGCGGCCAACGCTGACGCCGAAAGCAACAAGAATGAAACAACGGTGCGAAACACGCGCATGCAATCCTCCTTGACACGCGAAAGGGATTGTTGGGTGGTGGCGGTTCGCACCGGTCTCCTGGCTTTGCGAGTAAGAACGCGAGGACCGCGTTCGATTGCTCTGCCGCCGGCCTTCCCAGGAATACCCCAGTGACCAGCAGCGACTTTCCTCGCTCACAGTTGCGCGGCAGCACGGGATTTGCACCCGTTTCCCAATTTCTCTCCGTGCGGAGGGAAATGCGCGAACCAAGATTTTGAAAGAGCGGGAAGAACGTGTTCCTGGAATTTACTTGCGGGAAGGCAGGAAGTCAACGCGGGTGGGTTCAGGCGAGAGTCATTTGTTTTGCCAACGACCGCTCTCCGCCTGCCCTGAGCGAAGCGAAGGGACGAACAACCCACCACTCCCTGTTAACTTTTCCCGCAATTGTCAGCGCGACGCGCTCAGGATATTCTGCAGTAGTCTCCCGCGAGCCCATGGCGAATCTTTTCGAGAGTCCCCGCTACATCGCAGTCGAAGGCCCCATCCGAGTCGGCAAGAGCACGCTGGCACGAATCCTCGCCGATCGCCTGAATGCGCAGCGCGTCATTGAGCCCGAGGAGAATCCTTTCCTGCGCTCGTTCTACGAGGGTGATCGCGGCGCCGCGTTCCAGGCGCAGTTCGCATTCCTGGTCCGGCGTTTCGAGCAATTGCGCGCGCTCGATCTCGGCCCACACTCGCAGCGCACCGTGGTCGCGGATTTTATCTTCGAGAAAGATAAACTTTTCGCTTGCCTCAACCTCAGCGACCAGGAGCTCGAAACCTACAACCGCTACTACAATTTGTTTCGCGAGCAGTTGCCCACACCCGATCTCGTCATCTACCTGCAGGCTACGCCCGAGGTTTTGAAGAAACGTCTCAAGAAGAAAAACGCGCCCAGCGAGAAGGCCATCAACGACGATTATCTTGAAGAAGTCATCAAGGCCTACGAGCACTTTTTCTTTCACTACACCTCGTCCGACCTGCTCATCGTCAATACCTCGGAAATCGACTTCGTTGATCACAACGAAGATCTGAAAGAACTCCTCCGCAAGGTCACCGAGCCGATCAAGGGCACGCAGTACTTCTTGCCGTTGGGCAGTCAGGAAGCGGCCAGCGCGTAAAGGCGGTCGGGGGCGTTGGCTTTTCATTGTCGATCGTCGTCGGTCGTCGGTCCTCGGTCGTCGGCCTTAAAAAACTCCGGATCCCCAATTCAACTGTTGCCCCGCAGTTCAGAACAAGATGCCAAAAAACAGAACATAGAGAGCGTGAACTTGGCCAACGCCCAACGACTAACGACCAACGACGCTCGAGGTTTCCAGGCGCCATCACTTACAACACCCTTAAAACAAAGAAGATGCAAGCAGTGTGGGATTGGCCGACGACCGACGACTGACGACCAGCGACTTTTTCTAGCCTTATCTGTTTTTTCGATCTAAACTATCTGCGGTTGAATCCAAAGATGTAACAGGCTCTATCCGGCCTAGCCGGAGGGGCACTGGAGGACATCGTGAGTCTCACGCCAATCGGCGAACCTCGCCGGAAAATCACTGTCGCTTCTCTTCGAGAAAATAAGCTCCAACACCAACCCATTACGTGCCTGACCGCGTACGACTACGCAACCGCGCGCCTGGTCGATGCTGCCGGGGTCGATATCGTGCTGGTCGGCGACTCGCTCGCCATGACCATGCTCGGCTACGAGAACACGCTCTCGGTCACTATCGACGAGATGCTGCACCACGCCAAAGCCGTCCGCCGCGGCGTAAAGCACGCGTTCCTCATCGCTGATATGCCGTATGGCTCGTATCACGTCAGCCCCGATGACGCCGTGCGCAATGCTGCCCGATACGTCAAGGAAGCGGGCGCGGAAGCGGTGAAAGTCGAGGGTGGTGAAAAGCGCGCCGACCTGATTCGCCGCATTATCGACGCCGAAATTCCGGTGGCCGGTCACATTGGCCTGACGCCGCAATCGGTAAACGTGATGGGCGGCTACAAGGTACAGGGAAAAGACCTGACCGCCATCGAGCACCTGATGCGTGACGCCGTTGCCCTCGATCGCGCAGGCGTGGCGTGCATTTATCTGGAAGGCATCCCACGCGAAGTAGCAGCCATGATCACCGCGGAAGTAGAGACGCCGACCATCGGGATCGGGGCAGGCCCAGACTGCGATGGCCAGGTGCTCGTGTTCCACGACATCCTGAACCTGACGTTCCAGCAGCCGGCAAAATTCGTACGTCGCTACGGTGACGCCGCCGCGGAGATTACGCATGCCGTGCAGGCCTTCCGCGCCGACGTGCTCTCGCGGCAGTACCCGTCCGATGCCGAGTCCTATCACTTGCCCAAGGAAACGAAGGCAGCGTTAGAAACGGTCCTTGAACGCAAGAGCTCAATGCGGCGGTAGGCGGCAGGTTTGCTCTAATGCAACCACAGGCTCTGCCCGCTAGAGGCAGCCGGGCCAGACTCGGCATGGAAATCGCCACAACCATTGAAGCGACCCGCGCGCAGTGCCGCGCAGCTCGCCGTGCCGGCCTGCGCATCGGACTCGTGCCCACCATGGGCGCTCTTCATGAAGGCCATCTCTCGCTGGTCCGCGCGGCCAAGGCGCAGAGCGATTTCGTCGCGGTCTCCATTTTCGTGAACCCGCTGCAATTCGGCCCCACAGAAGACCTCGCCAGGTATCCACGGGACTTCGAGCGCGACCGCGACCTGCTTCAACAGGAAGACGTCGATCTCATCTTCGCGCCCACCGTTTCTGAAATGTATCCCACGCCCGCCATCACCTACGTGAACGTGGAAGGGCTGAGTGAGCGGCTAGACGGCCAGTCGCGTCCCGGGCACTTCCGCGGAGTCACCACGGTGGTCTCCAAGCTTTTTCATATCGTGCACCCTGATCTCGCCGTCTTCGGTCAGAAAGATGCCGCACAGGTCGCGATCATCCGGCGCATGGTGCGCGACCTGAATATGCCCGTTGAAATCGTGGTCGCGCCGATCGTGCGTGAGCCTGACGGTCTGGCAATGAGTTCGCGCAATGCCTATCTAGACCCGAAGCAGCGCAAGCAGGCGCTCGTGCTCTCGGCGGCGCTCCGGTGGGTGCAGGAAAGTTTTGAGAGAGGCGAGAGATCTGCCGCGAAACTCATTGCAGCAGGACGCAAGTTTCTTGAACAAGAACCGGATGTGCGCCTGGATTATTTTTCCGTGGTGGATCCCCAGTCACTCGAGCCCGTCGAGAACGTCTTGCACGATAGCCTCGTCGCCGTCGCAGCTTACGTAGGCACGACCCGCCTCATTGATAATGTCATTCTGCGATCGCAACGAGCCACGTAGGCACAGACGCCCTCGTCTGTGCAGACGCGGAGTTTTATGCCGCGGCTTTCAATCAAAAGCAAATGACACCCGGAGAGGTTGCAGAGGGCGCAAACAAGTTCTCCTCGATTCAATGCTCGCCGCTCACTCTCCCTCGCGCCCCTCGCGGCTCTTCTTCTCGCCTTTTGCGGTTAAGAGCTTTTCCCCTGCATCCGTCTTCCCGACACAAAGCGGTTCCCGGAAATAATGAAGCGCAGCGGTTTTTCCGCCGCCTTGGTAATCCCGATCCGTGCCGTGATCGCTACCCGGGGCCGAGCCCATCCATCATCGGCAATCCACAAATCCGAGTCCACCGACGTAAGGTCCTTCCCGTTATCCCGCGGCCGGGTAATTCCAAAAGCCTCCGCCAGCCGCCCGGGTCCGGAAGTCAACTGCCGCAGGTCCGCGAGCTCTGATCCAGTTCGCCGCGCCCGAGCCATCTCTGCAATCCCGACCAGCGGCTCCAGCGCCCGAAACAGCACGCCCCCTGCTTTGCCATCGGGGAGACAGGAAACGTTGAAGCAATAGTGGTTTCCGTAAATAAAGTACACGTAGGACATGCCGGGCGGCCCCCAGAGCACCGCGTTGCGCGCAGTCCGTCCGGCGAAACTATGCGCTGCCGGGTCGTTGCGCCCGAGGTAGGCTTCGACTTCCACGATGCGCGCGGCGCGCACGCTCCCATCTCTCCGCACCAGCAACTTGCCCAGCAGGTCGCGAGACACTTTCCGCGGGTCGCGATCATAAAAACTGCGCGGAAGCGGATGCAGCTTGCCCGCCTCCTCGGCGGTAAGCACGTGGCCTGCAACAACTGCAGAACGATCGGTACTCGCGATTGCCTTACGTTTCACCGCATCCTTCTCCGCAGCTGTTGCCGATTTAGGCACGCCGTCTCCCGCTTGATTCGTTCAACTGTAAAATGGCCCCACTCATCGCCGCTTCCATGCACTTCGACTTCTGAAGGAGGCACCATGCTTGGGAGAACTCTGAAGATTACAGCATTCGCGACGCTGCTCGCCCTCCTGGCTGCGGGCGGCGGCAAAGGCGCAGCCATCGGAGCCGGAGCGGGCGGAGCCGCAGGCACGGGAGTCGCTGCCGCCACCGGCAAGCAAGAAGCCATCATCCCGGCGGAGAAGACTCTGAGTTTCACAACCACAGCCGCGGCAAAAGTGAAATAAGAAGCCATTTTCACCGCAGAGTCACAGAGACACAGAGACATCACATAACCACAAAACCAGTGCCTAATATTTTTCTTTTCTCTGTGCCTCTGCGTCTCTGTGGTGAGTGAACGCCATAGAACCTCTATAATCGCGACATATGGTGACCACGCCCGAGTCCAGTGTGGCAGCTCGCGCGAAATATGAGCCGGTTATCGGACTGGAAGTGCACGTCCAGCTACTGACCGAGACCAAGATTTTTTGCTCGTGCTCCACGCGCTTTGGAGCCCCGCCCAACACCAATGTATGCCCGGTATGCCTGGGCATGCCCGGAGTGCTGCCCGTGCTCAACCGCCGGGCTGTCGAATTTGCGGTGCTGGCGGCCATGGCGCTGAATTGCAGGATTCATGAGACTTCCATATTCGCCCGCAAGAACTACTTCTATCCCGATCTGCCGAAGGGCTACCAGATTTCGCAGTACGACAAGCCGCTAGCCGAATTTGGCTGGATCGAACTCAAACAAAACGCCGGGAAGAAAATTGGCATCACGCGCATCCACCTTGAAGAGGACGCGGGCAAGAGCCTGCATGAAGGTTTCGCCGATGCGACTGAAAAAACTGCGATCGACCTGAATCGCACCGGCGTCCCCCTGATCGAGATCGTCAGCGAGCCCGACATTTCGACGCCCGAAGAGGCCTACGAGTACCTGACGCTGCTCAAGGAAATCATCCTCTACACCGGCGTGAGCGACTGCAATATGGAGGAAGGCTCGCTGCGTTGCGATGCCAACATCAGCGTGCGTCCACGCGGTCAGAAAGAGCTCGGCACCAAGACGGAAATTAAGAACGTGAATTCCTTCCGCTTCGTGCGCGAGGCGCTCGAGTACGAGATCGGCCGGCAGATCGAGGTGGTTGAGTCAGGCGGCAAAATCACCCAGGAAACGCGCCTCTACAACGCGAACGAAGGCAAAACTTATGGCATGCGCTCCAAAGAGCAGGCGCACGACTACCGCTACTTCCCCGAGCCGGACTTGCTGCCTCTGGTCGTGGATGAAAAGTGGAAAGCTGAAATCGCAAAACAGCTTCCGGAGTTGCCCGAGGCGCGCCGCGCCCGCTTGGTGAAGGATTACGGAATCACCGCGTACGACGCGGGGGTGCTGACCTTTTCGAAGGAGCTGGCAGACCAGTTCGAGGCGGCCGCGCAGGCAGCAAAAAATCCAAAGAGAGTGGCCAACCTCGTGCAGGGTGAGTTGATGGGACGATTGAAGTCTCGGAACCTGGAAATTGGCGATTCTCCGATCTCCATGCAGGGTGTGGCGATGTCGGCCGATCTGGTGGAATCCGGCGCAATCTCCGGCAAGATGCTCAAGGACCTCTACGATTTGAGCTTCGAACGCGGCAAGGATTTTGGCGCCGTGTATGAGGAAGAAGGCCGTCCGGTGCAGTCGTCGGATACATCCACGCTCGAGAAAATCATCGACGAACTCCTCGCGGCAAACCCGAAGCAGGTCGAGCAGTATCGGGCAGGGAAGAAAACGATGATTGGTTTTTTCGTTGGGCAGGTGATGAAGGCTTCGAAGGGACAGGCCAATCCGCAGTTGGTGAATGAATTGTTGGTGAGGAAGTTGGAAGGATAAGCCCGGATGCCCTGCCGAAGCTGGGCGAGTGCGAGAGAACCAGAGCAACGAACCAGTCACACAAGTCACTCATAATCAAAGGTTTCTGATGAATTCGATCTTGCGATTGAAAATGCTCCGATTTGTTGGTACATTGTACACACAATGAGGACCTGAGGCGTTATGGCGGAAGCAGCCACAAAAAAAGCACGCATCGGTATTCGCACCACGAAAGAGCAGAAGGCCTTGATCAAGCGCGGCGCTAGTGCGCAGGGCCAGAAGCTTTCTGATTTCATTCTGGCCAGCGCGCAAGAAAAAGCGGAAATGGTTTTAGCGGATCAGAAGGAGTTTGTGCTTTCTGCCGCGCGGTGGAAGGCTTTCGTTGAGGCGTTGGATCAGCCGGTTCGCCGTCACCAACGTTTGGCCCGGCTGATGTCGGAGCCCTCCGTCCTTGAACGATAAAGCGCCACTATCCGCAGTCGAACCGTTAAGCGAAAATCACATCCTGAATGCATTCGACTGCGGCAAACATCAATCACTAACCAATTGGCTTAAGAAATACGCCATAGCCAGTGAGAAATCGAGGTCGGCTCGGACCTTTGTAGTCCACAGGGCAAATCGGGTTGTCGGTTATTTTTCCTTGGCGGCGGCCAGCATACGGAAAGAAGAGGCGTCGCCGCGCGCTGCGAAAGGGCAGCCTGGCTATCCCATTTCCGTAATCCTCTTGGCACGGTTAGCGCTTGATAAGATCGAACAAGGTCAAGGACTAGGCGCGGCCTTGCTAAAGGACGCACTGCAACGATGCTTGCATGCATCCGAGTCGATCGGCGCGCGAGCAGTCCTTGTCCACGCCATCGATGCGGAGGCTAAAGCGTTCTACCGATACTTCGGATTTGAAGAATGCGCGGTGGACGACTTGCATTTGATGCTGCTCATCAAAGATATACCAACCCCGCCTGAATCTGATAATTTGCGCACCGGACGATAGCAGCTTTCTCAGAGCAGTCGGATAGTTCTGATCTCCGCATCCCAGACGGGTATGTGCTTATGAAGCAAGTTTATGAAATCCGTCCACTGCTCAGGGCTGAACGCCCGCCTCGGAAACACATACATAATTGTCTTATCGATGAGCGCAACTTGATTCGTCCCCTCGAATGCCCTCGGAAATGCATTCCACTGAAACTCGGCTCGTGAGGTCGGAGCGATTGTTGTGAGTCCTGCCTCCGTGATGATCACCTCGTATTCCGTTCCGTCGATTTCTTGGGCATAATATTTTCTTGCGACTCGCTGAGGGGTAAGTAGTCCCCACATCAGCAAGAAAAACGCTGATGAACTCATTCCCAATAGAAACTGATCAGGATGAGAAGGCCCGCTGGTCGTCAGAAATGGAGTCACCAAGAGGATGCCAGCAAAGCATTTCGCTCCAAACCGAATCTGACGTGAGCGTGGCCGCAACTTGTCCGCGACCTCGCAAATTTCAACAAAGTCTTCGATCTTGAACGTGTAGCGAACCTTGATCTCCATTGGTCGACACCAAATAGTATGGCTCGGTTGTTAGTGGGTCTAGATTACTTCCGAGGCATTTGGTACCCAAAATCTCGAAGAAATCAAATATGCAAATCTTAGATTTGCCTGTATTCCTCGACTACTTCGACAAAATCCACGCTCGCACCATGCGCGTCGCCCGCTGCATTCCCCCCGACCAAGTCGAATGGACGTACCGCGACGGCAAGTTCACGCTGGGCGACCTCGTGCGCCACATCGCTGCCATCAACCGCTACATGTTCGCCGAAACTGTCGCCGGACGCCATAGCCGCTATGCCGGCTGCGGCAAGGAACTCGCTGATGGATACGAGCAGGTGATGGGCTTTGCCGAACGGCTGCATCGCGAGTCGGTCGACATCTTTGCCCGCCTGACGCCCGAGGATCTCAGCGGCAAGTGCATGACTCCCGAAGGCACGTCCCTCACAACCTGGAAATGGCTACGCGCCATGGTTGAGCACGAGATCCATCATCGCGGTCAGATTTACCTTTATCTCAGCATGTTGGGCGTGCCCACGCCGCCGCTTTACGGGCTCACTTCGGAGCAGGTCCGCGAGCGCAGCCTGAGAGGCTAGCTGCTGCCTGTGACTTCGGTCATCTCCGGGAAAGGCGCTCACGGGGATACGATGACTGCTGTCGTATCGTGAGGCACGATGGAGCGACGGGCGTCCTCGCCCATCGGCAGCGGAGAACGCACAGCATGAAAATCAAGCTGGATCGCATAATCAGCGTGGCGACTTTGACCGCTTCCGTGGCGGCACTGTTGCTGGTGCTCAAGAAACCCGCGCCGGTTGCCGAGCCGTTGCCGGCACCTGCAATGGCCGCCAACGCGCAATCGTTTCAGAACAAGATTGACCAACTGGAGCAAGCCAGAGCGCAAGGCCAGTCCGGCGCGGAGGTGCGCCTAAATGGCCAGGAAATCGCCGCTGCCATCGCGCAGGCCTCGGGAGCGTTATCTAACGATTCCGCCAGTGAAGCGGCCAGCAACACCGCACGGGGAGCCGTTAACAGCGGATCGAGTACCGGCGGATCGAGTGACACTGCACTTTCAGGCGATCTCGGGGCCGGTGAGCCAAGCGTGAAGGACTACCAGGTGAATTTCGAGGGCGATGTCGCCAAGGGTCAATTCCTCACGCGCATCGCAGGAAAAGATGTCTGGGTCACTCTCGAAGGGCATCTGAGTTCAAAAGATGGATACGTCACGTTTGATCCGACCAAGATCAAGGTGGGCGATCTGGAGATTCCCGTCTCGCTCGTGAACGATCAACTGCAGAAACGACTGCTGGAACAGCGCGACCGCCTCAAGCTGCCGGACAACGTGGGCGGCCTCCGGGTCGAGAACGGCGAAGTGGTGATGACGAATAAATAGCTACGAGCTTCGAGCTGCGAGCTGCGAGCGATCTCGCTTATCTCAGCGAAACCAATTGCCAAAGAATCCGCGTGTCTCGGGCGGGGCGAAACTCGCTCATAGCTCAGTGCCCGAAGCTCGCTCATAACTCGAAGCTCTCAGCTCTTCACCGGCAGCGCGTTCGCTTGCGCGACCCTCGCATACCACTGCCCCGATTCCTTCACCGTTCTCTGTTGCGTTTTGAAATCAACGTAGGTCAGACCGAAGCGTTTGCTATAGCCTTCCGCCCACTCGAAGTTATCGAGCAAGCTCCACGCATGATACCCGCGCACGTCCGCGCCATCCTTGATAGCGCGCTCGAGTTCCCTGAGGTAGTCGTGATGGAACGCGATTCGCCGGGTATCGTGAACCACGCCGTCTTTACCAGGAGCATCGGCGTAGGCGCAGCCATTCTCCGTGACCTCGATCGGCCGGCTGTAGTCCTTCGCGATGCGCATGACGATTTCGTACAAGCCGCGCGGATAGACTTCCCACCCCATGTCAGTTTTCGATCCCGTGTCGCCACCCACTTTGACATCAACTGGATAAATTTTCGCCAGTGGATTCGGGCTGAGCGCCTTGGGACGAATCGCCGACACAATATACCGGTAATAATTATTGACTCCAATGAAGTCGAGAGGCGCCCGCACCTTGTCCATATCGCCAGGCTGCACACCCAACATCTCAGGGGATACTCCCACAAACGCGTCCGGATATCTGCCCCTGAGCGCAGGTTCCAGAAACCACAGGTTCTGAAAAGCATGCGCCCGTTCAGCCGCCTCGTGATCGGCGCGCGAACCGGTGGCGGGCTGCATCGGCGACAGGCTGAAAGCTGTGCCCACGACCGACCTCGGACGCACACCCTTCATCACGCGAAACGCCATCCCCTGCGCGAGGTTCACCACATGCGTCGCCCGCAGATAGGCATCCACATCGGTGCGCCCGGGCGCGTGCGTGCCGAACAGATATCCCAGTGTGGTAAAAACCCAGGGCTCGTTGAAGATCATCCACGACTGCACGCGATCGCCGAGCGCGCTCATCACGATGTCGGTATAGTCGGCGAAACGTTGCGCGGTATCGCGGTTCGGCCAGCCGCCCGCATCTTCGAGCGCCTGCGGCAAATCCCAGTGATAGAGGGTGGGGAATGGCCGAATCTTCGCTTCCAGGAGACCATCGACGAGACGGCTGTAAAAATCAAGTCCCTTCGGATTCGGTCTCCCCGATCCTGCAGCCTGAATCCGCGTCCACGCGATCGAGAAGCGATAGCTCTTCATGCCCAGGCGGCGCATGATATCCAGGTCTTCGCGATAGCGATGGTAGTGATCGCAGGCGACATCCCCATTGTCGCCGTTCTTGATTTTATGCGGCGTGTGCGAGAACCGATCCCAAATGGAGTCGCCCTTGCCATCTTCATTCCACGCGCCGTCGATCTGATACGCCGCCGTCGAAGTTCCCCACCAGAAGTTCTTCGGGAAGGGGATGGGCCCAGCTGCTGCCGTTTTCGCGGGCTGCGCTAAGGCAAGCGCGTCGCTCAGGGTGGAAGCACCGGCCAGCGAGATGGTGGAAGCCAGAAATTCCCGGCGCGTCAGCGAGGAAAGAAACCGTTTCATTTGGGAATGAGGCCTTGTCTCACGTGAGTTGGATCATGCCAAAGGGAAAGATGCTTTTCAAAGCGACTTGGGATGTGTCGGTACACTCACCGACATTAATTGTGCTTCATGAGCTTCTGGTCCTTCTTGCCCGTCAGATCGTTATAAAGCGTCTCAATGAAGACATCGGTCGTAACGAAATCTCCCGACCATTTTTGCCAGGGTGCCAGCACCTTTTCCTGTTTCAGCTGATCGAGCGTCATTTTCTGCTGCACGCCTTTCTCCACCGCAGCGCGCGTATCGATCAGCATCTTCACGTACGTACGCACATCGTCCAGGTTCGAGATGTTGCCGTGGCCCGGAATCACCGTCACATCGGCGGGCAGCTTGGGAATCACTTCCTCCATCGCGGCGATCATGCCCTCCACGCTCCCGCCTGCTGCCAAGTCGATGAAAGGAAATCCGTAGCGCACAAAGTCATCGCCCATATGTACCACATTCGACTTGGGAAAGAAGATGATGCTGTCGCCATCGGTGTGTCCGTTCGGGAAATGCAGGGCCCGGATATCTTCACCGTTCAGATGCACGGTGACGTCGTGATCAAAGGTAATAATGGGCAGCGCTTCCTTGGGCGCGGGCTTGTGATCCATGGAAATCGAGCCGAGATTCCCAGCCGGTCCGCCTGCCTCGAGCCGTTTGCGCACATTGTCGTGCGCAATGACGGGCGCTTGCTTTTGAAAATATGCATTCCCGCCGGTGTGGTCGCCATGGTAGTGGGTGTTGATGATGAAGCGAACCGGCTTGTCGGTGACGCCCTTGAGCGCGGCCTCAATTTTTTCCGCCAGTGGCGCGTACTGGTCATCGACGACAACGATGCCGTCCTCGCCCACCGAAGCTCCGATGTTCCCGCCCTCACCCTGCAACATGTACACGTTCCCGGAGACCTTGCTGACCGTGATCTGAACTTTGCTCAGGTCCTTATCCTGAGCGGCTGCGAGCGCGAGGGTCAGCAAAATCGTGTACCCGACGATTGCAAATTGGCGCATCCATCCCCCCAAACCAATCCAAAGTTGCAGGGATTGTAAATGGTTGGCGGACAGTTGAGTAGAGCGTTACTGGTTCGAGGGTGTGCCTTCGAACAGTGGAAACAATTGATCGGCGCCGGCTCGATAGACTCCCCACGCGCTGCCCACATCCGAAATGCGCTTGAAGAGCAGTTCGCCGCGGCCATCGCCATCCGCGTCGACGGCATCAATCAGTTCCAGGCGAGGCGTTTCATCGAGATGCAGCGGGTCGGTCACGCCGGCATAAAGCTTACGTAGCTCGTCGTAGATATTCTTTTTCGCGACCAGGGTCACGAAGTAAGAAACATCGGAACCTTCCGACCCCGGAGTGCTGGGCATGTGAGCAGTCGCACTCAGGACGAACACAGGTTCATTCGTATTCCATAAATCAAACGCGCGAAACTGAACATCATCAAAGCTGGGTTGCATGGCTTTGGCGGCGCGCGCCGACTTCGCCGCAGGAGTCTCTGGCTTGGCTCCCTGCAGCACCGGCTTCATTTCTTTGATCCTGGCACGCACCGCGTCGGCCGCCAGCGCCAGCATCCCTTTGCGGTATTTCTGCTCCTCATCAGCCTTCAGGTCATACTTGTAGGGCCGAGGATCGGGACCTCCCGCATCGGAAATCGCCGGGATCTGCTGAGGCGGAGCCTGCTTCGTTTCCGCGGAAGCCGCGGTTCCGGTCGGCCGTCTCGGAACGCCGGTCGACGCGCCCGGATGGATAGTCCCCTCGGTCTTTGGCTGCCCCCGCTTCAACACGGGCCGGTTCGGATCTTCGTCATTCGCAGAGGTAGAAACCGGCTCCTCCTGCGGCTTGTCGTCAGACGGCGCAGTCGAAGGAGCGCTAGCTGGCGGAGCGGGTGAAGTGCCGCCCGGAGTTTTCTTTTCATCCGGAGAAGGAGTGGGCGCAGTGGTTTGCGGGGCAGGCGCCGTCGCAGGCGGCGCAGATGTGTTCTCCGTAGACTTGGCGGACGTGTCCGGCTCAGGACGCCGCAACTTCGGCGGTCCTTCGTCCTCATCGTTCTTCGGCTTGGCGGCTACGCGCTTTGGTTTAGTTTCTGATCCCGCGGGACGCCACTTGCCTTCTCCAAACCAGTTATTCGATCCAACCCGCATCGCTTCGCCAACCGTAAACAGGCCCTGCGAAACGCCGGTCTTCTCGGCTTCGTACACTGTCTGGCCCCAGAGCGCGAGCGGCACCGGTGACGCTTTGTACGCGCTGGCATCGTAAAACTTGCCATCTACCATGATGGTGATGGGAATCAGCCGCGCATTCCCGTTCGCCGACAACTCCAGCAATCCCAATGCGCGCGGACCTTTCTCCGGCTTGGTCCTGCGAGGCTGTTGCGCACCCGCCCATGTCGCAAATGTCAAAGCCGCCAGCGCGCAGATGACGGCCCAGCACCAGCTGCGGTATAACGTTGATCGAACTGGAGAGGCACCCATGCTCGACATCAATGATAAAGCCCCGGACCTCAAATTAGAGGATGAGAATGGCAAAGAGGTTTCCTTAAAAGACTTCAAGGGCAAGACCGTGGTGCTCTACTTTTATCCGCGCGCCGATACTCCCGGCTGCACCAAGGAAGCCTGCGAATTTCGCGATACTTACAAACAGATGCAGAAGACTGGCGCCGTGCTGCTGGGGGCTTCCCCCGATACCTCCAAAGCCCAGAAAAAATTCCAGGAAAAATTCCACCTGCCGTTCACCTTACTGGCCGATGCCGACAAGAAGCTCTGCAACGCCTTTGGCGTGATCCAGGAAAAGAACATGTACGGCAAAAAAGTCATGGGCGTGGCGCGCACGACTTTTGTCATCGGCCCCGACAGCAAAATCAAGCACGTCTTTCACAAGGTAAAACCAGAGGGCCATTCCGAAGAGGTACTGGCCTACCTGAAACAGGCAGCATAAGCAAAATGGAGCGACGGGCTGCCTCCCCTGAGCGAAGTCGAAGGGTCCCCGCGCCCGTCCGCGCCCTGGTCCCCGACTACCTCTGGAACGGAATCTCGAAGTACAGCAGCTCTCCACCTTTCGCGTCGCGCAATCCCGTCAAATAAAAGCGCGCTCCCGATAGCGGCGAAGAAATCCCGCCAACATCAAAGAATACAAAGCCTGATTGCGTCGAATGAGGCTCGACCGCCTTGGCGGAGAACTGCGCCGCATCCATTTCCTCGAGCGCCTTCTTGCCGACGGCGCCCTTTACCTTGGTTCGCGGAAACGGCAAAGGATACTTGGGACCGCTCGCGTTCACGTGCGCGAGCCTCCGATACAGTTCATCGTTGCTGGCTGCCGGAATCTTCTCGCGGTGGCCGGTGATCAATTGCGCCTGCATGTTCGCCAGCGAGATGGGCTGGTCGCTATCGTTGGTCACCACCAGGAAAATCGGGAGAAATCCCTCTTCATTCCACTTGACGCTGAAGATCTGCGCTTTTTCTGCGTCATCGTAAGGATCGACCGCGGCGGTCGCGTTTTCGTCGGAATGTTCGTCGTGCAGAGGATAGCTTTTTGCAGGTTTTGCCGCGGGTTTAACGAACTCTTTCGCCACCAGGACGACCGCGACACAAGACACCACAGCGACCAATATGGCGAAGCGCACTCGCGCCTTCGCGCCAGCTCCAACTTGCAGCATGCTTTTGATTATAACTGCGAGGGCTCCTCCGCACGGGAACGCTAGGTGTTGCTTCCCTCTGCCTCTTGGGCCTGCGGATGATGGGATGTGCTGATGCCGACCAAGCCTCCTCCGATGATGCCCGCGAGCACGGACAAGAGAATGATGGTAAGCAACTGCTTCCGGAAGGCTTTTCTTCGCCGAACGACATTGGGCATGGTTGATCCCTCCCAAACAGACAAGGGCGTGGCTACATTCATTATTCGAGACCCTCCTGCCCGCGTCAAGAGTGTTCGGAACGACAGGATTGGGATTTAGAATGGCGTTACTCCATGTATGTTCTTTACAGCACGCTTCTGGGGGCGGCCCTGTTCCTGAGCCTGCCGTACTGGATTTACCAGATGCTGCGCCACGGGAAGTACCACACCGGATTCTTTCAGCGGCTTGGCAGGGTTCCCCCGCATCTTTCACGCTCAAACCAGCCGACCGTCTGGATGCACGCAGTTTCTGTGGGTGAAGTGCTCGCGGTCAGCGGCCTGGTCGATCAGTTGCGAGTGCGGCTGCCTGGCTATCGCATTGTCATTTCCACCACGACCGACACAGGTCAGCAGCTCGCGCGCGATCGTTTTGGGGCTGACAACGTCTTCTACTTCCCCATCGATCTGGGTTTTGCCATTCGTCCCTACCTCGAGACGCTCCGCCCACAACTCATCGTGATCGCAGAGACAGAATTCTGGCCGAACTTCCTCCGCCTGGCTAGAAAAACCGGCGCGCACATTGCGGTCGTTAACGCCCGCATTTCCGACCGCTCCTGGCGGGGCTATCAGAGCCTTCGTTGGTGGCTGCGCACAGTCATCGCCAATGTCGATTTATTCCTGGCGCAGACTCAAGAAGACAGCAACCGCCTGGTTGACATTGGCGCGCCCAAGTCCCGCATCGAGGTGACCGGCAATCTGAAGTTTGACCTGAAACCGACGCAGCCTCCAACCGTCATCGCAAATCTCCGCGACAGCTTCCGCGCCACAGGCGCCGCCCCGATCCTGGTTTGTGGCAGCACGGCTGACGACGAGGAGGAGCGCATGCTCCTGCAAGCTTTTCAAAGCATCCTCGCGAGCTATCCCCATGCCACGATGATCCTCGCGCCTCGCCATCCGGAGCGCTTTGCCGCCGTCGCTACGCTGCTCGAAAGCCTCGGCATCCATTTCCTGCGACGTTCTCTCTGGAGCGGCGAGCCTCTGTCGGGGGGCGTGCTGCTGCTCGACACGATCGGCGAACTCTCCGCTATCTATGGCCTCGCCGATATCGCCTTCGTCGGTGGCAGCCTCGTCCCGAAGGGTGGGCACAATATTATTGAGCCCGCTCGACACGGCGTCGCCATCGTAGTTGGCAATCACACCGAAAATTTTCGCGACATCATCGGCTTGTTCCAGTCGCACGATGCCGTCCGTGTAGTGGGCCCGGCCGAGTTGCCCCTGGTATTGATGGAACTGATTTCAAACGAAGCCGAACGCACAGCTCTCGGCCAGCGTGCCGCCGAGACACTACGCTCGCAATCCGGGGCTTCCGAAAAAACTGTGGCTGCGCTGCAGAAGCTCCTGGCTCCCGCACCTGCGGCCATCGCGGCCGGTCAAAAAGGATGAGACTGCATTCAGGTGACCAAACCGCACAGTTCCGAGACGCTGGGCCTGAAGCCGGACACCTGAGACCTGACACCTAACAATCCATTTCCTTGAATCTCCTTTCCCAAATCTACGGTTTGGCAGCCGGCGTCAGAAATGCCCTCTACGACCGTCAAATGCTCCCCACCAGGCGCCTCGAAGGCCCGGTGGTCAGCGTCGGGAATCTTTCCGTCGGAGGCTCCGGCAAAACTCCGTTCGTAATCCTCCTCGGCGAGTTGTTGAAAGCCCGAGGCATCCCCTTCGACATCCTCTCGCGAGGCTACGGCCGCCAAACGCGCGGCGTTTTGCTGGTCGATCCGGGCGGATCCTCACGTGACTTCGGCGACGAGCCGCTGCTGATTGCCCGCCGTCTCGACATTCCAGTCATCCTGGGAGAAGAGCGCTACCAGGCCGGCATTTTTGCCGAACAGAAATTCGGCCCACGACTGCACCTGTTGGACGATGCTTTCCAGCACCGCGCCCTGGCACGAGACTTCGACATCGTCCTCGTCACTGCGGACGATGCTCGCGACCATCTCCTGCCCGCCGGCCGCCTGCGCGAACCTTTGACTGCATTGCAGCGCGCCGACGCCGTCGTCCTCACGGCCGGGGCCGCTCCCGATCTTTTCTCTGTGGATGGAAAGCTGGTCTGGCGAGTGCGGCGGGGAATTTCGGCCGAAAATGTGCCACCCAAACCGGTCGCTTTCTGCGGTATCGCCCGCCCGCAGAATTTCGTCCTGCAACTCCGCAAAGCAGGAATCGAGCCTGCCGCTGAGGCCGTCTATCGCGATCATCACGCTTACACGGAAAACGACATCCGTGAACTGCTCGCCCTCAAGACGCAAAGCGAAGCCGGCGGCTTTGTTACTACCGAAAAAGACGCGGTCAACCTAGGGGCCTACTTCTCCGCCCTGCAGCCGCTGGCCGTGGTGCCGGTAAAAATGGATCTCGTCGACGCCGCTAACGCCCTGGATACCATGCTGCGGATCATCTCCGAGCGGAGGAACCGCCCATGAGAGAATCTCTACCGATCGTAGCGCCGGCGTCTCACCGGCTCTAAAACTACTCGGATGACCAGACACCCCAAAGAAGCCGAGCGGCTCAAGAAAATCCTCGACGTCTTTCCCAAGGTGACCATCACCGCGCTCGCCGACCTTGTTGCCGACGAGTTCGTCTACGGCGAGATTTCCCGCGTCTCGCGAGAAGCCCCCGTCCTCATCCTCAAGCATCGCGAGCGCACCATCGTCCCCGGCGGCGGCGCGAATGCTATTAACAACCTTGCTGACCTGGAAGTTAACGTTCTGCCTGTCGGGATCGTCGGGGAGGATGAGCCCGGCCGCCTTCTTGTCAGGGCGTTCCGTCACAAGCACATCCCGGTGAGCGGCATCTTGAAAGATAAGAGTTACACCACGGTGACCAAGACGCGCATTCTCGCGGGCATGACCCACTCCGCCCGGCAGCAGGTGGTGCGCATCGATCGCGAACCCGACGCCACGCCCAACTCCCACTTCACCCGCGAGTTGATTCTTTCCGCCCGCGAGTACGCCCGCGCTTCCGACGCCCTGCTGATTTCGGATTACGGTTATGGCGCTGCCACTCCCGCAATCCTCAGTTCGATCCGCGCCAAGGGAGGCCTGCGCGGCATCCCCGTCACGCTCGACTCGCGCTTCCGCATGCTCGAATACTCAGGAGTGACGGCCGCCACCCCCAATGAGCCCGAAGTCGAAGCGGCGCTGGGCGTGCGCGTCGGTCAGGACTGGGAGAAGCTCGTGTCCGCGGCGGAACAGCTCAGGGAACGCATGAAGCTGGAATCGCTTGTCATCACGCGCGGGCGCGACGGCATGGCAGCCTTTACAGATCGGCATAAGCCTGTGGATATTCCGATTTTCGGTTCGGACGAAGTCGCCGACGTGACCGGCGCCGGCGACACGGTGATTGCCACCTTCACCGCCGCCCTGGCCGCGGGCGCAACTACGGAAGAGGCCGCGCAGTTGGCTAACTATGCCGGCGGAATCGTAGTGATGAAACGAGGCACGGCAACGGTGACGCGTCTGGAATTGCTGCACGCCATCGACTCCGCGCCTCCAACCACAAGACCGCATTGAACACATCGACAAAATCCAAGGTTCTCGGGCGCGACCAACTGCAAAGCCAGGTGGAAGCGTGGCGCTCTGCAGGTGACCGCATCACCCTCGCCAACGGATGCTTTGATCTCCTGCACGTCGGCCACGTGCGTTATCTCCACGCGGCCAAGGGACTCGGTGGTCGCCTGGTCGTTGCGCTGAACTCGGATGAATCGGTGCGTTCTCTGAAAGGTGAAGGCCGTCCCCTGATGCCCGCCGAAGAGCGCGCGGAAATCCTCGCTGCTCTTGCCGACGTCGACGCCGTGGTGATCTTCCGCGAGCGCGACGTACGCGCCATCATCCGCGAGATTCATCCCGACATTCACGCCAAGGGCACCGACTACACCGCCGAGAGCGTTCCCGAAGGGGATGTCGTCCGCGAGTACGGAGGACAAGTGGCGATTGTCGGCGATCCCAAGAATCACTCTGCCAGCGAAATCATTCGCACCCGGCTCACGCCGCGAAAAGCGTGAGCGCGATGGCTGCCAACTCCTCCACTCCGGAATTCGAGCGGATCCTCATCGTACGCCTCAGTTCGATGGGCGACGTCATTCACGCCCTGCCCGCGGCAGCCATGTTGCGCGAAGCTTTTCCCCATGCCACGCTGGGATGGCTGATCGAAGAACGTTGGGCCGAACTGCTTTGCGCGCTCTCCACTCCACGCGCCGGCGCGTCCTCGCCACAACGGCCGCTGGTCAACGTGATTCACGCTGTCAGCCTCAAATCGTGGCGACGCTCCATCTTTTCCAACCACACCTGGGAGCGCATTGCCGCGGGCCTGAGCGATTTGCGCGCCCATCATTATGACCTTGCCGTGGACCTTCAGGGCGCGGCACGTTCTGCAGTTCTCGCGCGCTGGTCCGGTGCGCCCACGATCTATGGTGCTACCCAACCTCGCGAAAACATCGCCAGCATGTGGTACTCGCGCCGGGTCACCAGCGAGCACGCACACGTGGTCGACCAATATGCTGATATCGCGCGAGCCGCCATCGGGCGCCCGTTTCCCATTCCCGACGCAATTCTTCCCTGCGATCCGATCGCCGAAGAAGCTGTGGAAAAGCGCCTTCGAGCTTTGGACATTGGCGACACCGCGATCCTGAATCCGGGTGCCGGTTGGGGCGCGAAGCAATGGCCTTCCGAACGCTATGGCGAGGTTGCGCAGGCTCTCGCCCGTCAAGGTCTGCGGCCCATCATCAACTTCGGCCCTCGCGAAGAGGCGCTCGCGAAAGTGGCCGAGGCAGCCAGTGCGGGAACTGCCCAGGCCCTGTCGTTCTCAGTCGGGGAACTCATCGCGCTCATGCGCCGCGCCCGGCTGTTCATTGGCGGAGACACTGGCCCCATGCACCTCGCCGCAGCCCTGCACGTCCCGATTGTCGCGTTGTTTGGACCGACCGATCCCGAACGCAATGGTCCCTACCGCGCGCCAAGCCTCGTGCTGCGCAATCCGGCGAGCGCGACCAGCCTCAGTCATCGCATGGAGCCCGACAAGGGCCTGGTCGCCATCACGACCGAGGAAGTCGTCGCCGCCGCGACGCAATTGCTGGAGCGTTCGCGTGCCTGACTGGTCCCGCATCGCCCGCCGAATTCGTGTCCCGCTGGGATTTGCTTTCGCCCTGCTCTATCTCTGGTTTGCCCGTCCCACGTGGAGCTCGATCCTCCTTGGGACCATCATCGCGATCCCGGGAATCGGCCTGCGTGCCCTTGCCTCCGGTCACGTGAAGAAGAACGAAGAGCTCACGACTTCAGGACCCTATGCTTACACGCGCAACCCGCTCTACCTCGGATCTTTGATCATGGCCCTCGGATTCACGATTGCCGCACGCAGCATCTGGGTGGTCTTCTTGATGCTGCTGATGTTCTTCGCCATCTATCTTCCGGTGATTCGCTCCGAAGAAGAATTCCTCCGCCGAAGCTTCCCCGCGTTCGATCACTATGCGCAGAACGTCCCGCGTTTGTTACCCCGCTGGACCGCCTACGAAAAGACTGCTGGGGCATTCTCGCGTCCGCTGTACTGGCAGCATCGCGAGTACAATGCAACATTGGGCACTGCGGCGCTCATGGTTGCCCTGGTGGCCAAACTGATGTGGGGTTCCAGCTAGGAAAGTCGCGGAATTTTCCGCCACGCTGATTCCACGGAGTTCGCAGCGCCTTTGATTCGCCGACTCTCCCAACTCGCGCGCGCACGGTTTCTTGGTGTCTTTTCAGGCGGCGCAATGACCTGCGCAGTGATAACTCTGCTCTTCATTCAGGTTCGGGCGTTCGCTCAAGGGTCCGTCGTCACCATCGGCCCCTCTGCGCAGATCCTGCCTCCTTCGTCCACTTATTCCTTTCCGAATGGCCAAGCTTACGTGTATGGCGTGGAGTGGCACTTCTTGAATGCAGGCACCGCCACAGTCAGAATGGACCAGGATGGAAACAGTCAGAAAGTCAGCGCCATCGCCGACTCCGCCGGTGTTGCTAACGTCCTCTACGCTGTGCACGATCATTTCGAGGCGCAATTCGATCCCAAGACGTTCTGCTCCCTGGGACTGAAGAAGCACTCGGAGGAAGGCCCGCACAAGCGCGACACCCAGGTCACGTTCGACTATCACAAACGCAAGAGCCTGTTTCAGGAAAAGAATCTGAAAACGGGCGAGACGAAGCAACTCGAAAACGATATCCCGCTCTGCGTCACCGACGTCGTCACCGGCTTCTACTACCTGTCATCGTTGCCGCTGCAACCCGGCACCGCTTACACCTTCCCGGTGAGCGATGGAGGAAAGAACGCCGAAGTGACCGCGCACGTGGAAGGCAAAGAGAAGGTCAAAGTTCCCGCCGGCTCGTTTCAGACGGTCCGTGTCAGCGCCGAAGCCAGCTCCGGCACATTGAAGGGGAGAGGGAAAGTCTGGGCATGGTTCACCGACGACGCCAACCACACCCCCGTCCAGATGCGAGCCAAGCTGAGTTGGGGAACGCTTCTGTTTCGTCTTAATCGTGTGGACCGGCACTGATCGCGTAGGGGCAAACGCCCTCGTCTGCCCAAACCAGGGACGAGCCGGTTTACAGACTAGGGATGCAATCGTGTACATCATTGACCGGGCCACTCGGAACGTACACCACCTTAACCGGCTGGCACTATGGCACGGTGAAGACGGCTAACGTACTAGTCCCTTCCTCAATATCGGCAAACAGGTTTCCGCTGATCCAGGTCCTCTGAAGAAAGCCGACGGTAGCGCCGAGAGCAGTCTGGTCGATGGTGTGCAGCCAATTCTTTTTACCTTGAGCCCTGGCCCTCTGGTTTACCAGGGTCGGGAATCACCTTCAGCCGATTCAAACCCATATTGCGAAAGAATGTCGGCCAATAGTCCTTGAACATGTTTCCACCAACTCGCCAAGCCAGATCTACAGCGAACCGCGTTACCGTCTTCCCTACTGTTTGTTCGGACGGCGGCAAATACACATTGGCAAGTCCCTCCGAGGCCAGCGACCCCAACAGGCCTGAAGTGTTGAATACATCTTTTCCTGAATCGTTTCGGGTAATGACGATTCGCTGTGTCGAATATTTCAAGCTGCGCCAGAAGGAAGGCTTGCTCTGAGGGAAGAATCGGGGGTCCTCATGAAGCCACGAGGCGAATAGGAAAGTCCCGAAGAAGCTGCTGCTGGAGGCTCTGGCCATGTTCGCTCCGAAGCGACTGCCATACGCATCCCAGCCCTGACCATAGCCTTCGGGTACGTTTCGAGCCTGGTCGAACGCGGCACTGCAGGCAGCCACGAGAATATATGGCGGAGAAATACTCTGATTCACGAATAATTTGAATTTCCCCGCAGTCGTGAGAGGGCCAGGGCTGGTGGCGATGTCGGGAAAGATGAACGATCCGTTTGTCGCGTAGCCAATGAATGCAGAGGTTGTTCCCGTGGACGAGCTTGGTGCGGCCTGCTGGGATTGCGAGCCCTCCGGAGTACTTTGGACTCTGGCCGCAGATTGTTGTCCTGCCAGATTGGGAGCGGAGCCCAACACCAGGCACAACAGCCACAGGCCCGGCGAGGAAAGAGTTTGGACCTGAGGGGTACGATGCCTGCCCATGCGAACTCCTTGCAGCGAGGAAGCTATGCCCATGCCGCCACCGCCAGTTTTTCGGCAGTGCGGTAATGCGAGATCGACTGGCCGATCACTGGCAGCGAATCTTACGTGGGTGAAATGGGCAAGTCAACGAATGCAAACAGCTCGAGCGGGCCTCAGAACCGGATGATCGGACCAAATGTGATCCGCAGGTTGTTGTGTCCTCCATTATTAAAGTAAATCTCGTCGCCCAGTTCGAATCGCAGCCCCACCGGACCCAGGCTTGCCTCCAGTCCGCCTCCCGGATAGATTGCCGCGTTCAAGCTGGAGGTACGGATGCCAAGGATGGCGCTCGCAAGATTGCTATACGGAAGCAGGCTCGTGCTGAACCGGAAATCGACAAAGCCGCCTTTCAGAGTCACAAATGGACGAAAACTTCCCTTGGCAGGCTCGAGTGTCGGCCCGAACAGACCATGCGTGACGCCAATCGACGTGCGTTCGATCGCGGCGATATCGCCGTTCGAAATGTTGCGGTAAGCCTCGTCGAAGTTGATCCCGTAGTCGTAAGCCAGTTCCCCCTCCAGCATCACATTGTGATGTAGGCGATAACCGAACCGTCCGCCTATCCCGAAATTGTCGGTGCTGGTCTGCGAGATGCTGAGGTAATCAATAAATACGCCAGTTTCGATGCGGCTCTGCGCCAATAAACAAGAACTTCCGCAAGAGAGCAGGATAACGAGCAGGGTAAACTTGCGCATGCGTAAAGCGCCTCTTAACCCCCTAAATGGAGCTGGGATGCAGGCAGACCTTTCCCTAGTTGTTACGTTTGTTTTGCTGTCTCGAAGTGGCAGACGCCTTTGAGCATCGAGGCTGGCTTACTCTTCACGCATTAACTCGAGCCCTAGTGGGTTTTCTTAGGCACAGGAAGTTCTCCCAAAAACGTTTCCAGCGCAACGGACGCGTCAGCCGATTCTTCAATTTCTCTGTAAATGTCCCCGAACTTCAGTCGGACGCCAGCCAACATCTCCTTGTCCGCGAGAAGACGCGCCAGCAGCTTCTGCCAGTTTCGAACTTCACGGTGCTCAAGCACCAGCTTCAATGCGATGTTTTCAAGGAACAAGTATTCCGTCGCACGCAGGACAGTGGAGAGGCGCTTCTTCTCTTGTGTGGTCATGGGAAAGGAAACGGCCTGAAGAGAATAGTCTAACGCGCCACGGTAACAATGCGCCGCAAGATCAGGCCCTTGGCGGCGTTGACTCCCCCACTCCGGTCGAAGGTGTGAGGTGCGCTTCCGCTGCTAATCGGCGGACATTTCTCAGCAGATACCACAAGATCAGCAGAGTAACAGCAAGAACAACAATCGCAGTCACTCCGCCGCCGCCCAGAAAGCTAAGCGTGGAACTCAGGACGGCCAGGCCGATGCTGGCGTAGAGCAACACGACGATCCAGTTCGAGGAATGCTGCAGAAGTTTTTCAAGGAACAACCCCACATAAAGGAAACCGAGCGCTAACCCTGCGCTTGCGACTCCTGTCGCGATTACAAGGATCATGACAGGAGAGATCCCGGCCTGAAAATCAGAGACCAGGTTCTGAAATCCAAACCAAAGGCTCACAATCCCGCTTAAGAGGAAATAGATACGCAAACTCCGGACCGTTTCCCGCATCGCTTACTTCTCCGCGACCAGTCCCTTGGCCCGGCTGAGTTCCGGACGATCCGAATTCGATCCCGCGCACACCTTCACCAGCTCCGCGTAGTACTGCGCGGCCTTCTGCTGCTTGCCTGCGGCTTCGGCGGCCTGCGCCGCGCCGTACAGGCCGTTGAAGCGGTTGGGATTGAGTTTCAGATCAGTCTCATACTCCGCCAGTGCCTGCTCCGGACGCTTCGCCATCATGAGAACTTCTGCCAGCATCTCTCGTGTCGGAATTCCTGACGGTTCCTCCCCCAGCGAATCGTTCTTATCCGCCAGCGGACGGAGGATGGCGAGCGCATCGTCATACTTGCGCTCCGCGACGCTCAACCACGCCAGCGCCTGCTTGTGATCGTCGTCCACGGTTTCAGCGAAGTCTTTCTTCTTCTCCGTAACCAGCTTCGTATGGATCGCGTCAATCTGCTCGGCATCCTTGCGCACCTGCTCCGCGTTCCCCAAGTGTGCTGCCCCGATTGCGCGCGCCCAGTAGATCACCGAATCTTCGGCCGTTCCCGCGACAGCCGTCGGTGTCAAAGCCGCCGCGTCCGCCCAATGACGCATCTCAATCGGATACACCGCCGTGAAGTGCACCAGAGTGGCGGCGCGCGGGTTGTAGTCCATTCCGTACATGTTGTGGATCGTGTCCGGCATCGCCTTCACTTCTTCGATCAGCGCCCTGGCATCCGCATCGCGCCCACTCTGCAGGTACGCATAGAACAGGAAGTCCATGGCGTGGAACTGGTGGCCCTCTCCGCCCATGTGCATGGCCGCCGTCCTGCGCGTGGCTGCCACTGATGCCAGATTCGAATTGATATCTTCCTGCCACATGCCAACCCTGGCGAAGATGTGCGAGGGCATATGCAGCGCGTGCGGCGCCGCGGGAGCCACCTGCGCATAACGCCGCGCCGCGGGCAGCCCCAACTCTGCGAGCTGCGGCTTGTCATAAGCGTGAATCAGGTAGTGCGCGACGCCCGGATGATCCGGCTCAGCCGCAAATAGCTTTTCCAGGATAGCCGCTGCTTTCTTCTCAGCGGCAAAGGTCGGATCGTTTCCCTCATTCGCTGCCAGAATCGACAGCGCATAAAAAACCGCCGCCTCGTGGTCCTCCGGATTTCGCTCGTAGACCTTCTCCATGCCTTTTGAGTACGCGCCGGCCCGAGCATAAAAGTCTCCCTTGCCCCCATAAAATACCTTCATCGCAGAAATGTAATCGCGCTCCCGTGGCGTCGCGGCATGCAACGACTGCGCCCTTTTCATCTCCGTGAGACCCTTCTTCGTCGTGGCCGCATCAGGATGATTCCACAGCTGGTGCCACTGGCTCATCGCCAGTCCCCACTGCGCCATCGCGCATTTCGGATCATCCTTGCCGATGTCCGTGAACTCCTTTTCCGCCTCCTCGTACCAGAACGAGTGGAGCAGGGCCACGCCGCGCTCGAAAGGTTTCTGCACCGACGCGGCGCACGACACCGGAAAGTGCACGCTGCCCAGTTGCGCCTCGGTCAGATCCTCGTGATGGTGCCCCTCATCGTCGGCGAGCAGCGGGAAGACACAACACAGCACGACTGTGAGCGTAAGGGCAAGAATTTTCATGAAAAACCTCGCGTGCAGGAAAGTCTAGATCGGGACGGAGGGGAGGTCAATTTCGGGGGCGTTGGTCGTTGGCGATCCGAGTAGTTGCTATCACGACGGGGCGGTGCAATGCCGGCGGAAATCCCCACCCTAACCTCGCACAGAACGCGAGGTTAGGATGGGGCACCCTGGCGAGGTTAGGATGGGGCACCCTTTGGTATCGTGCGCAAACTCAAGGAACACGCTTTGGGGAGCAACGTCTACTGGATCCGGAACCGCTCCTTCATCAACCGTTGCAGGCGTGGCTTGTAGAGAATGTCGAAGGCGAGTTCCTTCCCGGGGAACATGGCGAGCGCCGCGCGTCGCGCATTGGCGGTGAGTTCGGATGCTTCTTCGATGGTGAGATTCGGGTCCTGGCTAATCACCGACATCACCATGCTGATCATGACCTGCAGCCTTCTTATCTTTTTCGCCTCGTCCTGGATCTCCTGAGCATTACTTTCCTGTCCACCCCGGTTCGCATCTTCCATACGGCCCTCGACAGGAGACCTGCCCAGACTTGCTCGGCACCGCGAGCCTGCCCCAAAGGCTGCGCGAGACGGCTGCCTGACCCCTGTTACCCTCATTCTCCCGGCATTGTCCGCGGAAAGCAACTCCCACAATCGTGGGGGGTAGGTCGGGGACTTTGCTGTAGGACCACAAAACTTGGCAGTCGGGGCCGCCCAAACTCAGACTTGAGGAGTTACAATTCCCGGTGGCGCACCACGCCCGGGGGGATGCGGTTTACCCTTAAGCGACGCCATTGGAGGACTTATGCCCGAAAGCTCCGGCCCCGCCCCTTCTGCCCAGCGTGTTCCCGATCCCAACGAGAAGCTCGTCAAGGTGTTCGACAGCGAACAGGAATCGGAGGCCATGGTGGTAAAGGGCTTGCTGGACTCCGCGGGTATCGACTGCGACCTGACCTCTGTCGACGCAATCCAGGATATGTTTCCGGGCGTTGGCGGTACGGTCATCCTGGTGCGCCAGGAGGACGCCGGTCAGGCTCGCCAACTCATCGAGGATTACCGCCGCTCCCCGGACGCCGACGAGACTTCTGAAATCGATCTCAGCGAAGACACGCCAACTGCGGGCTGACCGTGTGTCCATCGAGGTAGAAACTTACCGCGCCGTTGAGATCGGTACGATAGGTCGCGGCTCCCTCCTGCTCGAGCCTCCGCAGCGTCTCCAGTCGCGGATGCCCAAAGCTGTTTCCTCGTCCAACTGAAATGATCGCCCAGCGCGGCTGGACGGCGTGAATGAACTCCCAACTGGAACTGGTTGCGCTGCCGTGATGCCCCACCTTGAGCAGATCTGACTTCAGCAAATTCGCAATCTCGGCTGGGTGTGTCACGTCTCGCGTCTTTCGAGACGCGGGGTCGTCACCTGAGGACTCCCCCTGCGCTACCATCCGTTGCTCCACCACTCTCTCGGCATCGCCTTCCAGCAGGACACTCGAGTCCTTATATTGCAAACGCATCACGAGCGAATCGTTGTTCCTTGGCTGAGAGGAAGTCTGCCACTCCAGAGGGGGAGAAAACACGCTTACCTGCATGCCGCCAAACTCGATCGAGTCGCCATCCGAGTGGCGCACCACCCGAATTCCCAGACTCGTCGCATACGACAGCAGCGCTCGGACGGACGCCGTCTCCGGCAGCGCACCGACCCAAAACTCGCGTGGACGGAAGTTCTTAAGCACCGTATGGATGCCTCCGATGTGATCGGAATGCGCATGCGAAAGCACGACGACATCCAGATGTGAAATCCTGCGTTCCCACAAGTACGGTGAAACCACATTCTCGCCGAAGTCGAATTCGGACTGCTGCCCTCCGACTGGTCCGCCCGCGTCGATCAGCAGTGTCTTGCCTTGCGGAGAAACCACCAGCAGAGAATCTCCTTGCCCAACGTCAATGGCGGTCAGTTCCAGCACACCCGCCCGCATATGCGGCCGGGGCACGGCGGCGCTGACCCACAAGGACGTTCCAGCGAGCAGCGCAATTCCACAGAGCACGAAAGCGCGACGCTGCCAGGCGAGTACCATCGCAATGGCGACAGCAAAAGCTCCGATCACGATCGTCGATGTTTCAGGCATGGGCACCCGGTAGTCCGCCATGCGCAAGCCACCCAATCCACGCACAGTGCCCGTGATTCCGTGGAGCGACGCAGCCGCCAGCAGCGCCGGCAATTTCGCCAGCGGCAACCACACATAGCCCAGTCCCAGCGCTAGCGCCGACGTCGGCATCAGGATACCGGTGAGCGGCACCGCTAACGCATTGGCTGGAATTCCCATCACTGTTGCCCGATGGAAGTAATACGCCATCGGCAACACCAGCGCGCACTGCATCAGTGCTGAGACACACAGCACTTCATAGACGGACAAGACGCCATGCACGCCTGCTCCCACGATTGCCAGCGAAGCCCGGCCTCCCAACCACTGAGGCAGTCGCTCCGCAATCATTCGGAGATCCAGCCGCAATTGCGCTACCTGCGGCGGAAGTGTGCGATCAAAATCCGCCGACCTCAGATGCCGTAGTCCAAACTGATAGGCCTGCGATGTCCTCTCCAGCATGGGCACTGCGATGGCTCCCAGCACCCACACCGACAGAAACGTAAGCTGAAAGCTCGCTCCCAGGAACGATTTTGGATCCATCACCATCACGCCCAAAGCCGCCGCACCCGAGGCGTTCAGCACCGAACGCCCGCGATACAGCAAGCGCACGCCCAGGTACACCGTCAGCATCAACACGGCGCGCCACACCGGCGGACCAACATCCGTCACAAACGCATAGGTCGTGCATAGCATCACCGTCAGCAGGCTGGCCAGCAAATCGCTGAGCCGCAACCGCCGCATCACCCAGAACACGACGAACGCCAGGATGCTCACATTCATCCCGGAAACCACGAGGATGTGATACGTCCCCGAGCGTTGAAAATCGAGCCGCGTGGCGGGTGTCAGAAACGCGCTCTCTCCCACGACCGCCGCGTCCATCAGCGCGGCATCTTCGGCCGACCAAAGCGCGTGGATCTTCCGCACGAGGCTACGGTGCACTCCCTCCCGCATCCGCTCCACGCGGTTTCCTACGAATCCGGGCAACACCTCCACTCTTGTGATTTTGCTGGAAGCGAGCATGACGATTCCGTGGTCCGCAAGGTATCCGCGATAATCAAATGCCCCGGGATTACGGAAATTTCGTGGCGCGCGTAGTTTCGCCGGAAAGCGCAGACGCTCGCCATACCGAAACATGCGCATCGGCATACGCGTCCCGCTCACGTCATATTCCTGGTCAGATTCTTTTGCGTAGATTCCGAGCCGCAACCCGGCACGGACAACCAGCCTTCTGTCTCCGTTCGTCAACTCCTCGGTCTCGATATCCACGGACTGCCGGGTACCTCCGAATCCGGCCTCCCTGATCTGTCCCTCATGTGTCACGTGCGCCGTGACGACCACCTCTTCTTCATCGGCGAACGCAAGCGCCCCATCGTCCGATGGCCCCCGTGCCGTACTCGCCTGAATCGCCAGCGCACCGGTGAAGAACAGAGCGCCGAGCCCCATCGCAAAGGCAAACCATACTCGCCGGCTGACGTAATACGCCCCGGCAGCCAGGAATCCCACAGTCGCGAGCACCCACCATAAGGGTGGCCGCCACGCATACGCTCCCACTGCGATTCCTATCCCGTAGGCGACCGCTGCCCACAGCAGGGGCTGGCGCGGCGGTTTTCGAGCTGAACTTGTGGATTGCGGGATGGCCTTTGTAGACGACACCTTGTTCCAAACGGAACGGGAAGCTAGCGCACGAACTCGACTACCGTCTCGATGTGGTAGGTCTGAGGAAACAGATCCACCAGGTGCGCCCGCTCGACTCGGTATCCACCGGCAGTCAAGGTGCTCAGATCGCGTGCCAGCGTAGCTGGGTCGCACGACACGTAGATCAGACGCGGCGCACCCAGTTTTACCAGACCGCGCGCAACGCGATCTCCCAACCCGGCGCGCGGCGGGTCCACAACCACCAATTCGGCGCGAACCTTCTCCGCTTTGCCCGCCAGATACTCGTCGACGGTCGAGCGCACCGTCTTCACGTTCCGAGGAGAATTGTATTTGAGGTCCTTCGCGGAACCATGTGACGACTCAACCGCCACGATGTGACCAAACGACGCCGCCAGCGCCACGGTGAACAGCCCCACTCCCGCATAGAGGTCCAGAGCGACGCCGCCCGAGCGCCCACCCGTCACAATGTTCACCAGATCGTCCACCAGGAAGCGGTTCACCTGAAAAAATGATCCCGCACTCACCCGCAACCGTCCGGTCTTCGTTCGATAGAGAAACTCACCGGGTCCGAGAATCCAGTCTGCCTCGACATTATGGCCCTGCATGGGTGCCCCACCTTCACTTCGCGCTCTTTGCGAGGCTAGGGTGGGGGTTTTCGCCCTGACAGGATTTTGCGCGAACACACACGCACTCAGCACCTCCGGCAAGTCCGCGCGCAGCGCTTCGACGAACTCCTGTGCAGCTTGCGTTCCGCGGCGCTTGTCTTCGCGCGCCTCGCTATAGAACTCCACTTGCAACCACGTATCGTCTTCGTTCGCGAAGAGCTCAACCTCGCGCAGCTCGCTGGGAATTTTGCCGTCGCAGCCCAGTCTCCAAAGCGTCTCGATCGCGCGATTGAGCAATGGCGAGCTGATCGGACACGCCTCCACTGCCAGCAGCTCATGTGAGCCCGGCTTGAAATACCCCAGCGTGAAATTGGATTCCGCACGGACCTGCAGCCGCGTGCGGTTACGGTAGTTCCAGGGCGGCGAAGCATGTACCTGCAATGCTGACGACAGTTCCATCTTCGCCAGCCGCCGCAAATTCTCTTTTAGAATTTCCGCCTTGATCGCGAGCTGCTGCTCATAAGTGGTGTGCTGGTAGTGGCATCCGCCGCACTGCTGAAAGTAAGGGCACTGCGCCTCGATCCGTTCCGGGGAAGCCTGCACAATGCGGCGAGCCCGCGCGCGAGCGAAGCCCGGCTTCTCCTCCTCAATCGAAGCCTCGACTTTCTCTCCGGGCAGGGTAAAGGGCACAAACACCGCCTTCCCGCGTCCCTTCTCGTCCGCAGGCAAGCGGGCCAGTCCGTCCCCGCCATAAATCAGCTTTTCAATGGTGAATTCCAAACCCCGATTCTATTCCAGCGCACACGTAGGCCCAGACGCCCTCGTCTGGGCGGCCGGGCGCGAGCCCGGCTGGGGTTGCTTGGGGACAGACAGACTCCCCAATTGGGCAAACCACTCATGAATTTCTTCCGTTTTTCAGGGAATCTAGGTGACAGGTACCGTAGCTGCCGCTTGCTCATGCGCATGATAGCTGGAGCGCACCAGCGGCCCCGACTCGACGTGTCGGAAACCGAACCGCAATGCTTCCTCTTTCATCTGGCGAAACTCGGCAGGCGTGTAGAAGCGCGCAATCGGCAAGTGATCTTTTGACGGGCGCAGATATTGACCGACCGTCAGAATGTCCACGCCTCGCCCGCCGAGATCACGGAATACTTCGACCAACTCGTCCATCGACTCGCCCAGCCCCACCATCACGCCGCTCTTCGTGACCATGCCCGGCGAGAACTTCTTTGCATTTTCAAGCAGATCGAGCGTGCGCTGGTAACGCGCTCCAGAGCGGACCACCCGGTAGAGGCGCGGCACCGTTTCGGTATTGTGATTCAGAACGTCGGGCCGGGCATCGAGCACGATGCGCAACGGTTCTTCCAGTCCTTGAAAATCCGGAATCAGCACTTCCACTCTGCAGTCGGGTGTGAGCGCGCGAATCTGGCGAATGGTCTCCGCGAAAATCCGCGCCCCGCCCCCATTATCGTCGTCGCGATTCACGCTGGTCACTACCGCGTGCTTCAGTCCCAGCGTGGCCACAGCTTCGGCGACGCGCTGCGGTTCGTCCCAATCGATCGCTTGTGGCTTGCCTTTGGGTACGGCGCAGAATCCGCAACGCCGCGTACAGATGTCACCCAGCAGCATGAAGGTTGCCGTCCGATGATTCCAGCACTCGCCAATGTTGGGGCATTGCGCCGACTCGCAGACCGTATGCAGGCCAAGTCCGCGAGCTAACTTCTTCAGATTGTGGAAGTTATCACCGACCGGAGCTTTCGCGCGCAGCCACTCCGGCTTGGGTCGCCTCACAGGGGGACTCAGCTCGATCTGGATTAGTTGGGACGCGCCCGCCATAACTGTTCCGATTCTACATTGGCGCAGGCGGCTTCGTCGAAATGGGTGTGCCGCGAGTCAGCGCTTGAGTGGCACACACACCGAATCGAACCAGCGGCTGATGAAGACCTGGGCATGAGCTTCGCCGCAGAAGTGCCGGGCTGCGGGGCCGCCGGCCACTTCCAGATTCCATTTGTGCACGGAGAGCTTCACGTCTCCGCACTCGATCACAAACCAGTGGATCGGATTGGCAGTCACGATCCCGCAGATTTCGCACTTGAACTCTTTCAAGGTTGACATAACAATCCGTCGATCTCCATTGGCGAAATTGCCGCGCCTACACCTTCTCAAAACTTGCCTTGCAGCGCAAATCGCCCCATCTCTAAACGGCAGGGTAAATCCTTGGTTACCTCGTCTTTTAGACACTTTCTGGTATTCTCACTCAACCCAAACTCCTGTTCGATGTTGCTCGGGGTCGAACAGCCACATGACAGCGCAGAAGAAAGATCCGGCTCACGAAGAACTTCTGTCGGTATTGCGGGCGGCGAAGAACCGTCTGGAATACGTGACGCCGAACGATTGGATTCTCATCGTCGACCGCGCCCGGCGAGTCATCTTCAAGAAGGGCGATGTTCTAATTCAGTCCGGCAAACTGCACAAAACGGTGTATCTGCTTGCAAAAGGAAGAGCCAAGGTGGAGTCCTCCACCAAATTGCTGATCGCGCAACTCGAGCCGGGTGAAGTTTGCGGCGAAATGGCATTCCTTGAAAATGGCATCGCGAGCGCCCACGTCACCGCCACCAGTGATGTGGAAGCGTGCGCCATTGAAGGCTCCGCCCTGCTCGATCTTTTCGAACTGTATCCTCATCTCGGCTCGCGCTTCTATCGCTCACTCGCGGTGAACTTGTCACGCAGGATGCGGGAAGTGATTGGCACAAAGCCAACGGTCAAGGTTCCGGGCTGACTGTTCGCCAGTCGGTCCACCTGCAATTACAAAGAGTGCAACCGTGAAACGCCCGTTGCGCCTGGGTTTGGCGGCTCCGAGTCGCCCACCACTGGAACCGGATTCTTCCGAAAATTTTCATGTTCCATTGACATCTCCTGGCCTTGATGGCTGTAACATGGTGCCTCGTTTCCCGGACCCTCAAGCGTGCACTCATGTGCACCAAGCACTTCAGCAAGGAGAAATCACCATGAAGCGTTTCCGACCCATGTTGCGTTTCGCGTTGGTTTGTTTTGAAGCTGCGCTGATTAGCGCTTGTGGCTCAGTGCTGGCTGCAGCTCAGAATCTCTGCCAATTCAACTCGGCCCAGGGCAAGATTCAGCATGTGATCTACATTCAATTCGACAACGTGCACCTGCGGCGCGACAACCCAAACGTCCCCTCCGATCTCGAGCAGATGCCGCATCTGCTGAATTTCATCCGTCACAACGGCACCATGGATGCGAACCATCACACTCCGCTGATTTCCCATACCGCCAACGATATCCTGACTTCCTTGACGGGCGTCTACAGCGATCGGCACGGAATTGCGGTTGCCAACAGCTATCCTGTCTTTCGACCCAATGGAACAACCGCGCTCCCATCGTCCTTTTTCTATTGGACCGATCTGGTCAGCGATGAAGATCCGTCGACCCAGGACAATACCTTCGGGATGCTGGCGGCAGACGGCCACAATGCTCCGGCTCCCTGGGTGCCGTTTACGCGCGCCGGCTGCGATGTGGGCGCGTACTCGACGGCAAATATAGTGATTGAGAGAACGCCGTTCGACGTCGTCAAAATCTTTGGCGCCGGGTCGACGGAAGCAAACGATCCGAACCAGTCTTCTGATTTCGTCGGCATCGCCGTGCACTGCGCACAGGGCAGTTCGGTTTGTGCCAACTCCAACACCAAGGCCGTGGCCGACCTGTTGCCGCAAGAACCCGGTGGCTACAACGGATATAAAGCGCTATTCGGGGCTTTGTACGTAAACAAGGTATTGCAGTTACGTGACATCGACGGCCATCCCATCACCGGCTTTAACGGATTCTCCCCCACCGCAAGCGAAACTCTCGGCGCGATTGCCACCATGCAAGAGGCCGGCATCCCGGTCACGATTTCCTACATCGCCGACGCGCATGACAATCACGTGACCGACACGGCATTTGGACCAGGGCAGGCTGGCTACGTGGCTCAGCTTCAGTCCTACGATCAGGCGTTCGCGAAATTCTTCGCCCGGCTCAAAACCGACGGTATTGACGAGCACAACACCCTGTTCATCATCACGGCCGACGAAGGAGATCATTTTGCCGGCGGACCTCCGACTCCGGCCAACTGTGACGGCGTGCACGTGCCCTGTACCTATTCCAATATCGGCGAACTCGATGTGAATCTTCCAGGCCTGCTCGCCGCCGAAACCGGCAACACGACTCCCTTCAGCATTCACTTCGACATGGCGCCGAGCGTCAACATTACCGGAAACCCGGCGCGCACCAGCTCCACAACCCGCCAACTGGAACGGGACTTCGCGACGCTCACGGAACTGAATCCGATCACCAACCAGACTGACACCTTGACGTCGGCTTTAGCGGACCCGGTGGAGTTAGGCCTGCTCCACATGATCACGGCCGATTCCGCCCGCACACCCTCGTTCATAATGTTCGCTGACCCGGATTACTTCTTCCTGACCTTCGGGTCGGCAAGCGCGGTCGAGGATCCCGGGTTTGCGTGGAATCACGGTGGGATTCAGCCCGAGATCGTTCACACCTGGCTGGGCCTGGTGGGACCGGGTGTGCGGCATGGAGCGGATGGGGACTCGGCGGTCCAGTTCTCCGATCACACCGACATCCGCCCTACCATCCTGGCATTGGTCGGGCTACAAGACGACTACATTCACGACGGCCGGGTGCTGTTTGAAGCTCTGAATCCGTCTGCCCTTCCTCAGTCCCTGACGGCGCACCGTGACACGCTGCTCCAGCTGGCCCGTGTCTACAAACAAATCAATGCGCCCGTTGGGCCGCTCGGCCTCGGCAGTCTTAAAGTTTCGACCGCCGCGCTGGCGAGTAATTCCGACAATGACGAGGTTTACACCCGCCTGGAAGGCAGGATCGCGGCCTGGCAGCAGCAACGCGATGTGATTGCTCATCAAATGCGGGCGCTGTTGGAAGGCGCAGCCTTCGGCGGCAACCCGATCAGCGAACAGCAAGCCAAACGCCTGATCAGCCAGGGTCAGCACCTGCTGAACCAAGTTGCATCCTGCGCGGAAGAACCATCGGCTTGTGGCGAATAATCTGTGCCTCCCCACATTTGCGAAAGAACGCGGATGTGGGGCCTTTTTCCGCCGAAAATTGCCAGTGCGCGTGCGGGAGTGTTTTGCTCATGTTGGGCATGTTAACGAACCCGTAGTATCGCGCTTTCAAAACCACACGGCACATTGTGGCCGTCGTTCACAGTGGACCTTCTCCAGTTCTGTCTTCTTGAGCGCAGCGAGGCGGCCGCCTAGCGGAGTCGAAGGACCCCTCAGCTTACTTGCAGTGAGACGCACTCTGGAATTTTTCCACCATGGACTATGAGTACTGGACTTATAGGTTGAGCCGCGGTAGAAGCGCCCGAGAGGCCGGTAGTGCTACCAGCTTACCCGGGGTCCTTCGACTTCGTTCGGCTGGCGCCTCACTTCGCCCGGGATGACAGAGTTGAGGAAGGCACAGGTTGGTGAGCCGCGAGCTTCGAGCCGCGAGGTGTTGGCTCACTCTGCTTTTGTTTGCTCGTGGCTTGTGGCTCTTAGCTTGTGGTTCCTGGCTCGTGGCTCCAGCTTGTGGCTTGTGGCTCGCAGCTCAAAAGCTAACACTCATCCGACCTCAACCAGGCCGTAGGTGTTCTGCCAGCGTGCTCGCATCTCCCGAATTGCGCGATCGATTTCCGGCTGCGAGATCTCGGCGTTAGGGCCTGCCATGACCGCGGCCGCCTCGCGCTTGGCGGCTTCGAGAATCTGGCGATCGCGAATCAGGTTGGCAATGAGGAAGCTCGGCATTCCCGCCTGCCGTGTGCCGAAAAATTCTCCGGGCCCGCGCAACTCCAGGTCGAGCTCGGCAATCTGGAAGCCGTCGTTGGTCCGGACCATGGCGTCGAGCCTCCGCTCCCCTTCCTCTGAGACCTTGCCACCCGTCATCAGTACACAAAATGACTTCGCGGCACCGCGTCCGATCCGCCCGCGCAGCTGGTGCAGCTGCGACAGGCCGAATCGCTCGGCGTGCTCAATCACCATGACGCTTGCGTTCGTAACATCCACGCCGACTTCGATCACAGTCGTGGCCACCAGAATATTCATCTCGCCCGATTGAAAGAGCCGCATGACCTGTTCCTTCAGGTCATTGTCGAGCCGCCCATGCAGCAGCCCGACCTTCAAATCGGCGAACACGACATTGCTGAGTTCCCGATACATCTTGAGGGCCGCCTTGAGTTCGCGTTCTTCGTTTTCTTCGATGACCGGATATACCACGTAGGCCTGGTGTCCCGCCGCAACTTGCTTGCGAACGAAATCCCATACTTCACTCGAGCGCTCATCCGAGACGCGGCGAGTCACGATGGGAGTGCGTCCAGGAGGCAGTTCATCGAGCACGCTCAAATCGAGGTCGCCGTACAACGTGAGCGCCAACGTTCTTGGAATCGGAGTCGCGGTCATCACCAGGACATCGGGTTCGGCCGCGCCCGGCGTGGATTTTGCACCCCCCCCCGGCTCCTCGTTGCTCTTCCGCATCAGCTTCAGTCGCTGCATCACACCGAAACGATGCTGCTCGTCGACAATGACCAACCCTAATTTTGAGAATTCCACCGTCTCTTCCAGGAGGGCGTGAGTCCCGATGATCAGGTGCGCGTTTCCGTGCGCGATGTGGCGGCGGATGTCGCGCTTGCGATCCTGGTCCACCGAGCCAGTCAGCAAAACGATGCGGTATCCCGCAGCTTCCAGAATGCGGCGCGCGTTGAAGTAATGCTGCTGCGCCAGGATTTCGGTCGGTGCCATCAGGGCGACCTGGCAGCCGTTCTCGATCGCGATAATCGCGGCTTCAAAGGCAACGATCGTCTTCCCGGAACCCACATCGCCTTGCAGTAGACGCCGCATGGGAAACGGCTTCTCCATATCAGAAGCAATTTCCTTCAGGACACGTTTCTGCGCTGGGGTGGGATGAAACGGCAGGATCTTCTTGATCGCTTCCCGCACGCGATCATCCAGCCGAAACGCGATGCCGGTTTGCGCCTTCATTTGCCGGCGCTTGAATTCGAGCCCCAACTCGACAAAAAAGAGTTCCTCGAAGATCAGCCGCAGATGAGCCGGCGTACGTGCGGCTTGCAGATCGGTCAGGCTCTCACCTGGTTCGGGCCAATGCACCTTCCATAACGCCTCGGTGGGAGAAATCAGCGACATGCGCGAGCGCACCGCTGCCGGGATCGAGTCCGCCTGCTCTGGTGGCATGTTCTCGAGGGCGGTGCGAATCACGCGCCGAAACCAGCGCGTGGTGAGACGGCCCTGGCCGGCCGACTCATAAATGGGGACGATGCGTCCGACTTCAAGGGATGCAGCCAGCTTCCGGTCGGCGCCATCGCTGCTTCCATCCTCGGCCGCATCGCCTAAAATTTCAAACTGCGGCTGCGTGATCTGCAGTTCGCCGCGGCGGTCTTCTTCGACCTTGCCATACAGCGCGACCATTTGTCCCGGCTTGAAGCGATCCCGTAGATATGTGCCGTTGAACCACAAACATTTTAGGCGTGCGCGACCCTGCGCCGCCGTCATCTGAAAGATAGGCATGCGTCGGGTGCGGAACAAACCGGACGTGCGGACCTCCGCGATAACGGTCGCCATTTCGCCCGGACGAAGTTCGGCGATACCCCGAGGGTTGAGCCGGTCTTCGTAGCGAAACGGCAGATAATGAAGGAGATCCTGAAGTGTGCGAATGCCTTTGGCGGCCAACACCTCGGCCAGGCGTGGACCGATTCCCTTGATGTATTGGACCGAGGTGGAGAGTTCCAACATGAGCGAGGATTCGAGCAGAATGGTAACAGGGACCCAGTCAGCGCGCTCATGCCCACAGGCGCGAATTTCAGGTGCCAAACGAGGCCGCGGCGGTGTCTAAACCATCGGTGATCGCGAACTTCGTGCAGTCGCTCCTGGCGGTGCTGCTGGGCAACGCAGCCTACTACGTGCTGATGCCATCCCTGCCGCCGGCGGCTCGGCACAAGCTTTTCCAGGTCGACCTCGGCCTCGTTGTCGACTTCTGGTTCTGCGTGGTTGCCTTTGGCCTGATCCGGACGGCCCAATGGTGGCGGCACGGGAGAGAGTAGGCTTGGCGCAAACGCTTTCCCGAGGTTACTTTCGGAACCTCGGTCACCTGCCCGCAACCAGCTAAAATCCTTCAGGCCGAATGCAAAAAATCGCCATACTCTACGATGCAAGCCAGGCGGTGCTGTCGACCTTTGACTTGGATGAGGTCCTGCGCCAGATCCTGCAGATCGCTCGCGACTATTTCCATTTGCAAAACGTCGCCATCCTCCTACTCGACAAGGAGAAACAGGAACTCTACCCCCGCAGCCAGATCGGCTGGGACGCCGGCCAAGAAAGCACGCGGCTCTCGCTCGAACAGGGCGTGACGGGGGCGGCTGCGCGGCAGAAGCGTCCCATCTACTCGCCCGACGTCTTGAACGACCCGCAGTATGTCTCTTCGGCGCAGAGTACGCGCTCGGAACTCGCCATCCCGCTGATGGTGCGCGACGAGGTGGTAGGTGTGCTGGATTGCCAGAGCGAGAATCTCCATCACTTCGACAACGAAAAGATCGACTTGCTGACCCTGTTTTCGACGCAGGCGTCGATGGCACTCCAGAATGCCCGGCTCTATTCTCTGGAGCGGCAGCGTGCCCGGCATCTCGAAGTCATCAACGCCATCGCTCGCGAAACCACGGCCGTCCTCGATCAGGAAGAACTACTCATTAAGGTGTGCTCGGTGATCCAGCAGACTTTTCAGGTGGGTCACGTCTCCGTGCTGCTGCGCGATGATGACGGGCTGATGTTGCGCGCCAGTCAAGGAAAATTCACCGCTTGTGCCGCTGCCGGAGGAAGACTGCCGGCCACGAGCGGACTCTGGGGGCGAGCGTTGGCACTTGGCAAGACGCTGATCGAAGACGACGTGCGCTCATCTTCCGAATACGTGGGCTTTTACCAGGAAACCCGCTCGCGCATGTGCATCCCTCTGGTCTCGTTCGGGCAGACCTTGGGCGTTCTCATGCTCGAGAGCGAGCATAGCGGGAGCTTTCACGAAGGAGACGTCGAATCGCTCGAAGCCGTGGCCGATATCTGCGCGACCGCCATTCAAAACGCGCACTACGTGGAGCGTGTCAAGCAGTTGGCCTACCTGGATGGACTGACCGGCATCTTCAACCGACGATTTTTCGAGCTACGGGTGTTGGAAGAAATCGATCGCGCGCGCCGCTTCAATGGCGGTATGGCGGTCGTGATGGTGGATATCGATCAGTTCAAGCGCCTGAACGACGAATTTGGACACCTGCTGGGCGACGAAGTGCTCCGGCAAGTTTCATCCATGTTCCATCAGCAATTGCGCAAGATTGATGTTGTGTGCCGGTACGGCGGAGAGGAATTTGCGATTCTGCTCTCGCAAACCAATCCGCAACATTCGCTCGCGGTTGCCGAAAAACTACGCAGACTGGTCGAAACCTGGCAGTTTCCCGGCGTGCCGCAATGCGTAACCATCAGCGCCGGAGTCGCCACTTACCCCGATCATGGAACTACCCGCGACGAACTGGTGAAGTCCGCGGACGCAGGGCTCTATGCCGCCAAGCAAGGCGGGCGAAACCGGGTCTTGCTGGGACCGACCCGCTACAAAGCGGCAGCGCAGGCCGGCACGGATTAAATTGTCTCTCGGCGCCAGCCCGGCGGCAGCTGGCTTCGAGACAACAGCCTGCCAAATTGGCAACTAGTTATAATTCCTGTCTGTTTTCCGTCCAAGCCGCCGCGGCGGGCGGGCGATAACTCCTGAGGCCGAGCTTCGCTCGGCTGGGCAGACCGGGCGTCTGCCCCTACGTAGGCCCAGACGCCCTCGTCTGGGCGACCGGGCGCCAGCTCGGCGGCAGCTGGCTTCGAGACAACGGCCTGCCAAATTGGCAGCCAGTCATAATTTCTGCCTGTTTTTCATCCAAGGCACAGCGGCGGGGGGCGATGACTCCTGAGGGCCGAGCTTTGCTCGGCTGGGCAGACGGGGGCGTCTGCCCCTACGTAGGCCCAGACGCCCTCGTCTGGGCGGCCGGGCACCAGCCCGGCCCCAACGCGATGCTCGAAGGCAACTAAATCTGCGTCCACTCGCCGCGCATCTCGTGCCGTAATCGCTCCATCTGCTTCCGGTTCTCCTGCATTAGGGTGCGCTGCTGTTTCTGAATTTCCTTCTTGAGCTTTTCGGTCTGCCGACGCAGCTCTTTCTGCTGGCTGCAGAGCTCCTTTTGGGCGCGTTCGGTAGCGGCTTGTGCCTCGCGCAACGCCCGTTCGATCTCCGGCTTCGCCCGCTCGATTTCCTCCACTGCCGCGCGCTTCGCCTGGTCGATCTCGGGCTTGACCTGCTCCAGCGCGTGGCGGGATTCGTCCATGGCGAACTGCATCTGCGGCTGCATCTGGGCCCATTCGTCGCGAAGCTCGCCCAAGTCGACGAAGCTTTCGGCATTGAAATCCGAATCGTCGAAGCTCTCTTCCCAAACGTCGCCCGACGTCTTATGCGGGGGCAGCGAAAGGGTCAGATTCTGCTCGTGTTTGTCTCGCACCACCCCGATGGTCACGCTATCGGTGGTCGTCGACCGAATCGCATGGCTGAAGTCGCTGGTGTCCTGCACCGGTTGATCATTCACGCGCACGATCACGTCGCCTGCCCGGAAGCCCGATTTCTCTGCGCGGCTGCCCTTCTCGACCGATCGGACCAGCACGCCCTTTCCATTCTTGACACCGAAAAATTCGCCGAGCTGCGGTGTAATGTTCTCGACCATCAAGCCACTGCGCAGCGAAGAATGCACTACGACCACCGACACCGGAACATCCATGTCCGGGATCGGCGGCATGGGCGGCATCTCGAACTTAAAGTCCTTGCCGCGCGACATCCACGAATTAGATTTGCGACGATCCGCAAGTTGAACTTTGATGGTGAGCGGTTGGCCATCACGGCTGATGCCCAGGCTCACCACGCGCCCCGCCGGAGTTTCCCGGATCATCCGGCGCAACTGCGCGCCACTTTCGACCGCCATGCCGTTCATGGTGAGAATCACGTCATGTTCCCTGATGCCGGCCTTGCCAGCGGGCGCGTCCTGATCCACGATCGTCACCTCAACGCCGCGCTCATCCTTGAGCTTTAGCGCGCCCACTCGCTCGGGGGTGATATCGGAGATGTCGACACCCATGTAAGCTCCCGTGCCCTCCTCATCCCCGGTGAAGCCGGTGTCCGACGAAAGCACGCTGAGCGCGTAAGTGCCGCCCATGCGGTCGATCACGGGACATTCGGCGGAGAAGGCGGACAAACTCAAGGACAGCACGAGCAGTGTGGAAAACAGGATGGATCGGTACATAGCAGTCCTCCGGGAATGGAGCGACGGGCGTCCTCGTCCGTCGGCCGCCTGGAATTGCTGAATTGAACGCGGTGCGGAGGGGGATCTCCGCACCGCGTGAAACTGTTAACGGCTGGCGCGCAGGAACTTGATGTCCCCGGTCGTGGTCCGGACTTTCAGGGTTGGACCACCACCGTTCAGCTTGCCTTCCGCCGTGAAACTCTTCGGGCCAGGCCAGTCGCCGCCTTCGCTAGTCACGCGAATGTCGCTAAAGTCGGACTGGATCTTGTGCCCATTCGCCAGATCGATGCTGGCGCGAATGGTCATGGCCACGTCGGGCGCGATGTAGACGACGATATCGCCCGCGGAAGTCTCCAGCACGGAATCGGCGCGTTCACCGCTCGAGATGAACTTTGCCAGGATTCCGCCGGCGCCGGTTTCAGCGTGCGCTGAGGACACCCCGTTCAACTCGATGCGTCCCGCACCGGTCTGAGCGCGGACGACCCCTTTTGCCCAGCCCAAGCGAATGCTGCCCCCGCCAGTTTCAATCTCGACCGGGCCGGAGACGTCCCCCAGTTCGATATTGCCGCCACCGGTAGAGACCTTCAACTTGCCGCCGCATTTCTTGACATCAATGTTTCCGCCACCTGCTTCCAGCGTCGCCCCCTGGGCACCGGAAACGAGAACAATATTTCCGCCCCCAGTGGTCGCATTCACCTTTCCTTTGGCGTTGGCAATGTTAATCCTGCCTCCGCCGGTTTCGAGACGTAGGTCCCCGTTGACGGTCCCGATCTCGATACTGTCGCCGCCAGTTTGAGCTGTGACGGTCCCACCGATGTCGTCAAGTTGAATTTTGCCGCCACCGCTCTCCGCTTCTACGCGGCCGGCAATTCCGTTGACAGTCACGCCCCCGCCAGATGTTTCGATCTTGGCGAGATCGAGATTCCGGGGTACGTTGATGACGAACTCACCCGAACAAAGATTATGACGATGTCCCTGCCAGTCGCCCTCGATGAGGGCGGTGTCTCCATGGGCGGAGGCATTGATCTTGTAGGCTTCGAATTCCCGCCGGGCTTGCTTCTCATCAGAACCATAAGAACGAGTGCGGATCACGTATGTAATATCGTGCTGAGAGCTGCCCTGCACACGAACGGAGCCAAAGTCCACGCGAATGTGAAGATTCCTGGCTGCGGAAAGAGAACCGGTGACTTCCTCAGTCCAGGAGTCGCCGTCGCGGTAGACTCGCGTCTGTTGTCCCGACGCGATCGAAACCAGAAGTGCCACCGCGACCAGCACTCCAGCGAATTGTGAATACTTCTTGACCATGGCGCGTTTAGCCGAAACTTTTAGGGTCTAGCAGGTCCCGTTGAGTATGGGGCATTTCTCCTTTTTCAAGAGCCGAAGCTCCGGGTCAGTTTCAAGTTTCCAGTTTCGAGTTTCAGGTAAATCTTCTTGATCTTGCGATCCACTCGAAACTTGAAACCCGAAACTCGAAACTTTCTAATCAATCTCTGGCAACTGTGCCAACACCGTGCGCGCTTGCGAGCGAATGTACTGATTCTGGTCCGTCTCGGCAAGATGCTGAAGGGCAGCACGCACGCTGCTATCGGCCTTCACGGGCTGCAGCAGTAACAGGGCCTGGGTGCGCACGCCAGGATTGTTGTCGGTCATCAAGGCATTCAGGACGGCATCGCGAACACGGGTGTCATCCTTCACGTACGAGCCCAGTCCCTCAATTGCCTTAAGACGCACACCGGGATTCGTGTCGTAACGCAGTGAATAGATCAAAGCCTCCCGCACGCGCGTGTCGTCCGGCTTCTGCGTGAGCAGGTCTACCGAATCCATGCGCACACCCGAGCTGTAATTGTTGCGGGCTGCAAACAACAGCAGCTGCTGGATGCGCTGGTCATTCAACGAGCCTTGCGCCTGTTCCGTGTGAAGCGTGTCGTATTTGATGGTGACCTGGTTGGAGCCAGGTTCCTGGACTACGGAGCGGATGCCGGTAATGGAGGCCTGGTCGGTTGGGAGAGCAGATGCGTTTGGCCCCTGAATAGCTGCGATCGTGCCGCGGTCGGCAGGCCTCACTTTGTACATTGCGCCAATGCCGCCGCCAAAGCCGATGATGAAAATGGCGCCAGCCAGCGCTGGAGAAAAGCGCATTTGCCGCAGCCAGCTGGCCGGATCGAATGTGAGCCGCTGCCACCATCCACCCTGAGGCGCGGTCTCGAGCTTCTCTTGCAGCCGCATTCGCGCCGAGGCCAGCAGATTCGGTGACGGTTCCTGAACCGGCAGCTTGGAGAGGGTCGCGTGAAATGCGCGCGCCGACTTCAACTCGGCCGCGCACTCCGGACAGCGTCCCAGGTGTTGCTCCAATTCATAACGAGCGTCGTCGGCGAGCTCGCTATAAATGTAGAGCAGAATGTTTTCTTGTACCCATTCACACTTCATAATTGCACCCCTTCGGGGTCACTCCTTATCAAACTCTTTCTGTGCCCCAGGTTCGCGTCCGTTCTTTGGACGCTAACCCGGGCATCAGCTCACTAACGCATGTCGGCCAGCGCGCCGCGCAGCTTCTGCGTGGCTCGGAAGAGAGTATTCTTCGCGGTCTCTTCCGTTGTATGCAAAATCTCGCCCACGGTCCGTAACTTCAGGCCGTGATAATGCTTCAATTCGAAAACCATGCGCTCGCGGGGGGTCAGCTTTTCCAGCGCGCAGTTGATGCGCGCGCCCAGTTGACGGCGCATGAGATCGCGCTCAGGATTCGCTCCGGCTCGACCGTCGGGCACCTGGTCGAGCAGGCTGTATTCCTCGCCCGAAGCATCCGTGCTCACCGGAGCATCTTCCTTGCGGACTTGTCGTTTGCGGAGGTGATCGAGACAAAGGTTGGTAACGATGCGGTAAATCCAGGTGTAGAAGGAACACTCGAAGCGGAAGCTGCCCACGTTCTTATAGGCCTTCAGGAACGCGTCCTGGAAAATATCCTGCGCGTCGTGTTCCGACCCAGTGAGATGCAGCGCCAAGCGCAGCACCGCCTGGTCGTAGTGGCGAACGAGTTCCTCGAAGGCAGCGTGGTTTCCCCGCTGCGCCTCGCGGATCAACATCGTGTCGTCGATGCGGTTTCCTTGCCCAGCCATGTAGCCCCGTAAGGCGGGGTCGTGGGTTCCGCTACCCTTGTCCGACCGGGCACTTTGTGGGCCCGGGTAGGAACGTTCGCCAACCGTAATTGATACTGCCCACGCTTCGGCCGGCATGTCTGTCCGATATCCTCAGCAAACCCTCGCTCAAAGCTGTTTTCGGTTTGCGTAGTAATGGACGAGCCAGAACCCCAAGCGTGAGCAGGGAACGGAGGGGTTTGGCAGGATTCTTGCCTCGCCTGCGGACCATCCCCAAGCTGTTGATTACACTAATAATATTCGTTTCAGGCTCAGGTGTGAAGCCACCTTCATCAGGTTACAGATGTCAGGGGAATTACAAAATTGTAAAAAAGTGGTAACAACTCCTGGTTGGCAAAAAGAAGAGCCGCCTCACCCGTGAACATGGCGAAGGCGGCCGCGATTCCCTGGTCGAGACTTATTCGACCACTTCTTTTTCGATGATGACCTTCACGTGCGCGGTCACATCCTTGTGCAGTTTCACTGGAACATCGAACTCGCCCACGGCTTTCAGGGGTTCGTGCAACTGAATCTTGCGGCGGTCAATATGGAAGCTTTTCTTCTCGAGTGCCTCCGCAATGTCGCTGGAGGTCACCGATCCGAACAGTTGCTCGTTTTCTCCGGCGCGTCGATGGAAAGATACCGAGAGCCCTTCGAACTGCTTCGAGAGCGATTCCGCTTCGCCTTTCTCCTTGGCCGAGCGGCGCACGGCGGCGGCTTTCATCTGTTCGATGACTGCCTTATTTGCCGCATTCGCCTCAATAGCAAGTTTCCGCGGCAGCAGAAAATTGCGCCCATAGCCCTCCGCAACTTTCACTACGTCGCCTCGAGAGCCGAGCTTGGCTACGTCTTCTTTCAGAATGACTTCCATGGAATCTCCTGACACTGAGAAATTGTGTAATGTGTAATTTGGTAATTGGGAAATTGAAGTTGCTACCTGACTGCTTGGTAATTGGCTGAGCCGAGACTCCTAGCCGATGGTTTCAAACTTCCCAATTACCAAATTTTCCCAATTACTCAATCCCACTACATAGCTCGTCCGGCAAACGGCAGCAGCGCGATATTTCGCGCCTGCTTGATCGCGCACGACAGGCGTCGCTGGTGAGGAGTACAAACTCCCGTCAGCCGCCGCGGCACGATCTTGCCGCTCTCCGCCACGAATTGCGCGAGCAGGCGAACGTCTTTGTAATTGATGCTCTCGATTTTCTCGACGCAGAACTTACAAACCTTCTTGCGCCGGAAATACTTGCGCCCGCCCTCTCGCGGACCGCCGGGACCGCCCCCTGGACGTGGTCCACGCGACGGTGGCCGTTGAGTGTGACCTTCAGACACTGCCGGCGCTTCGGCCGTGGCAGTAGATGCTTTCGTTTCGTCAGCCATGATGCTCCTTCAAATTCTCAATGTGGCGCGGGCCTCTCGCCCGCGGCATTTGCTCTCTGCAAGCCTGGTCCTAAGCCGTAGGTGGCGCCGCTTCTGCGCCTTCAGCAGCGGGTGCAGGCGGGGCCGGAGCCACTTTTTTGCGAGCATCGCGGATCGCCTTGATCTTGGCCAACCGCTTCTGCTCCTCGTCAATACGCACGCTGAGGAACTTGATCACCGGTTCCGTCACGCGCAAACGGCGCTCCAGTTCGTGAATCAGGCCACCTAAGCCTTCCACGGTCAGCAGCACATAGACGCCGTCATGAAAGCGGCGAACCGTATAAGCCAGCCGCCGTTTGCCCATCCGTTCAACGCTCTTCACCGTGCCGCCGGAGGTCGAAACCGCCGTCTCCAGAGTGGAAATCAGCTTGTCGAGATCCTCTTCCGCCATATCCGGACGGACGATAAACATCAGTTCGTAAGTACGATTCATTCGTTTTTCTCCAAATCTTCTACTTCGAGTCCGGCTCGTCCTCGTCTTCCTTCTTGCGGTTGAAGCGGTTCATGGCCGCTGCCGGACCTTCCGTCAAAATCACTTTCACGGCTTCGGCGGCGGTGTCTAGCACCTCATCCACCACCTTCAGTTGCCGCTTGGTAAACGGCTTCAGAATCTTCTTCTCGGGCGCAATCCCCAGCCGGATCCGTAAGAACTCCTCCGTGCCCAGAGTCCCGATAATCGACTCCATGCCGTTGTGCCCCGCCGAACTGCCACGCTGGCGGATGCGAATCGTGCCCAGCGGCAGATCCAGTTCGTCGTAAATCACGATCAGGTCTGCCTCGGGCCGAAGCTGGTATTCGGCCAGCAACTCCCGCACCGAAAGACCGCTCAGGTTCATGAAGGTCTCCGGCTTCGCCAGAAGAACCTGCTCGTCCCCGATGTGCGTTCGGCCCGTCAGCGCCCGGCACTGCCGGTTCCGTACCTCCACATCGCGATCACCCGCGATGCGATCAATCGTAAGAAAGCCGAGGTTATGCGGCGTGAACTGATATTCGATTCCAGGGTTGCCCAGCCCGACGATCAGTTTCACGCCATCTCGCTCGTAGCTCGTGGCCCAAAGCCCGTAGCTTACTTCTTCTCCTTCTTCTCGGTCTTCTCTGCTTTCTCGGGAGCAGCGGCCGCACCCTCTTCCTCGGTCTCCGCCTTGCCCTTCTTGATAACCTCAGGCTCGGCCGGTGCCGCAGCAGCTTCCGCAGCAGCAGCCTCTGGCGTTGCCACAACCTCTTCCTTCACCGAGGTCACGTGCGCTACTGGCTGGTTCTCGTCTGTCAGGTAGTCCCATTTGTCGCTGTGCGGCAGGTCGGCGACGCGCAGCACCTTGCCGAACACCAGCTCGCTGACATCGGCATCGATGTGGCTGGGGATGTCCTGGGGCAGGCATTCGACCTCGACCTCGCGCAGCATCTGCTCGAGAATCCCACCCTGCTGCTTCACGCCCGCTGGTTCACCCTTCAGCAGAATGGGCACCATAACCGCCAACTTCTTGTCCATGGCGATCCGCTTCACGTCGATGTGCAGCAGCTTGCCTTTGATCGGCTCGTACTGCCAGTCGACGATCATGGCCTTGCTCTTCGCCCCATCGAGCGCCAGATCGAAAATCGTGTTGTGCCCGGTCTCCGAGTTCAGAATGCGGCTGACCTGCCGCGGATCGACCGCGACAGAGAGCGACTCCTGCCCGGCTCCATAAACGACGGCGGGAATCTTGCCGCCGCGGCGCACCCGCCGGGCTTCGTTCTTGTTGCCCGCACTTCGCGGCTGCGCTTCCAGTGTGTTGTTGTCCGTGACTGTTGCCATAATTTGATTTTTCCTAGCTGAATAATCTGCTGACCGAAGTTTCTTCGTGAATCGACTGAATGGCCCGGCCAATCAGACCCGCGATCGAAAGCTTCTTGATCTTGGGCTCGCGTTCCGCGGCTTCGCTCAGCGGGATCGTATTGGTAACCACCACTTGCGTGATGGGGGACTGCGAAATGTTTTCCACGGCCGGCGGAGAAAATACCGGGTGCGAGCAGCAGGCGTACACCTGCGTCGCCCCGTTCTCCAGCAGCGCGGACGCTGTCTTGACCAAAGTTCCGGCAGTATCGATCAAGTCGTCGATGACGAGGCAAGTGCGGCCATTGACGTCGCCAATGACGTGCATCACTTCCGCAACGTTCATCTCCACTCGCCGTTTGTCGACGATGGCCAGCGCCGCATCCATCTTCTTCGCAAAAAACCGCGCCCGCTCCACGCCGCCGGCGTCAGGAGAAACCACAGTTAGTTTCGGCAGGTTCAGCTCCTTAAAGTAGCTGACCAGCACCGGCGACCCGAACAAGTGATCGACCGGAATATTGAAGAAGCCCTGCAATTGGGGCGCGTGCAAGTCAACTACCAGCGCGCGATCGGCGCCGGCCGTGGTCAGAAGATCGGCCACCAGCTTCGACGAAATCGGCACGCGCGGCTTGTCCTTGCGGTCCTGCCGGGCATAGCCGTAGTAGGGAATCACGGCCGTTATCCGCCTTGCCGAAGCCCGCTTGAGCGCATCGATCATCAAGAGCAATTCCATCAAGTGCTCGTCCACGGGTCGGCATGTCGGCTGCATGACAAAGACGTCAGCCCCGCGCACGTTCTCCTGGATCTGCACGTAACACTCGCCATCCCGGAAGCGCGTGATCATGGCCTGGCCACGCGTCAATCCCAGGAAGTGGCAAACCTCATCTGCGAGCGCCTCGTTCGCGGTTCCGCAGAAGATTTTGAATTTGTCGTCCACGCGCGGGCGCGGCTTAGTGCGCTCGCTCTTCTCTTCAGGCACCTGCTGGCCTTTTTTTTCCGCCGGCGTCGCTAAAGTTGCCATGTGGGCTCTCTCGTAGACAATGTTAAAGAGTTCCGGTGTCGAGTTCCGCCGGACGGCGTTGGTATCCGCCAGTCCGCCGACCCGCAACGAAGTGGTGAACGTGCTGATTCGAACTCTTAATCGAACTGCCTCGAATTTCGTACTACTTCACTTCCGCCGACCGCGTCAGCTGAAGACTGACGACGAGCGACTGAAGGAATGGCTGGGCCGCTAGGATTCGAACCTAGACAAAGTGCTCCAAAGGCACTTGACCTACCATTAGTCGACGGCCCAATAACTACAGTTTCAAGTTTCCAGTTTCGAGTTTCAAGTACAACTTTATCGATTTTCGTGGCGCGCGCCCTGGCCCGCGTTCACTCGAAACTAGAAACCCGAAACTCGAAACTTTCTCCAATACTGCGAGCGCGTCAACGTAACCGTCGCCTGGGCCGGGATGCCTTCTTTTCGCAACCGCGCGGCAGCCTTTTCGGCGCCAGCCTTGGTTCTGAACAGCCCATACAGCGCCGAACCCGAGCCCGAGAGCGACGTGTAGACCCCGCCCGTCCGCTCCAACGCACACTTTACGTCTCGTAATGCGGGATATTGAGGAAACACGACCTGTTCGAAGTCGTTTTCAATCCCGGTACGGACGAGGTCGAGAAGCAGGGTCTCGGCCCGGCCCCTGCCACCTGCAGGGACACCGGAAAAGCGCCCGCCTTTCAGCGAAACGCTGCCCAGCCACGAGGAAATCTTCCGGCTGAACGCATCCATTCTATCGGAGGGCTGAAGCCCCGTCAATTTTGGGTACGTAATGGAGCGACGAGCTGCCTGCCCTGAGCCTGTCGAAGGGTCCCCGCCCGTCGGGGCCGAGCGAAGCTCGGTTGGGTTTTCTGCCGACGGCATCCGTGAATCCCAATCTGCAAATGCCCGCGGAGTCGAAACCCCAATCTCCGGCGTGGCAACCACAATCGGAAAAGGGGGCAAATCCAGCAGTGGGTAAACATCCTCGCCTCGACCCACTCCCAAAACCGTTCCAGCAAGCAGGAACAAGGGCACATCCGACCCGACTTCCGCCGCAATCCGCAGCCGCTCAGAAGCCGTAAGGTGCTTTTTGAGCGCCATCTCCAGTCCCAGTAGTGCCGCTACAGCATTCCCCGAAGCTCCACCTAATCCCCCCTGTACCGGAAGCCGCTTTTCAATTTCAAGAACAACCCGTCCCTTGGCCTTGAGCGCGTCGATCGCCCGTTCCACCATCGCGTAGCAAGTATTCGACTTGTCGGTAGGAACACGAGGGTCGGCGCACCGAATCTCAATCCCGGACCCGCGCCCCACACGCACCTTCAGAACATCGTGTAACGCAATCGTCTGGTACACGGTCCGCAGCTCGTGAAATCCATCAGGCCGTCGCGGGCCGATGCACAGGCCAAGGTTAATCTTCGCAAATGAACGCACAGAGGCCGTCATGGACAAGCGATTGTAATATCTACTGCGATCTGCAAGCTTGATTGTGCTTTTGTGTGCCCTATACTGCCCGGAAAGGATTCACCGAAGGTGTCCCCAAAGAACGCCGTTCTCGCACTGCTCACCACCCTACAAAGAAGAGAACAGGTAACGAAGCGAGATGAAATCGCAGATCAATTTGCGTGACTCTTAGAGCCCTGCCACCCTACGTCCGCCGCTTGTGATAAATCGCAAACTCAAATCCCGGATTGGGTGGAAATAACTCGGAAATTTTCCGCAACCGCTCCGCCATGGCTGAAGGCGCCAGCAAAGGATAGTCCCGCTCTCGCAGATCGTAATAATCCACGTCCAGGTAGAGCGAGAGCAGGTAGATCGAAATGGAATCGGCAAACGCAGCTGCAAAGTACTCGTTCTTGTATTTCTCCGTATCCGATCCGCTCCCGGTGGCTCCCTTGCGTGCCTCCCAGGCGTCTAGCGAAGTCTCGCCGCGTACCTCGGCGTCTACCTGCTTCCACGCGAGGTCCGCAAAAGCCTGCGCCACACCAATCCGCTCCACGATCGCGTGCCCCACGTTGATATAGAACTCGAAGGCCACCGAGAACTTGTCATCCATGAGCCGTGTGGAGATGAACACGCACTGGGCATCACCCAGATTCAGGTTGCGATGACACACCGCGTTGTCGCTCAACACCACGTCATAGCGATCCGCAATCACCGTGTCATCCCCTTGGCTGACGGTGAGCGGAACGAAGTAGTACGCCTTGCGCTCAAGTGCCGCCGCGGCACTACGAGGCACGGCGGCAACCATCCGTTCGAGGTCTCCTTCGGAGATGGTCACCTCGCCCGAACTGGCGTAGCAGACGCCATTCGACGCTTGCGAGACGGGTGTTTGGCGGACCACCTCCGCGGGTGTCCGCGTAAGGGCCGGCGCAGCTTGCGACATATCCAGCATTGTAACGCACGGCGTGTGATGCACTCCCGGAACACCTGTAACACCGTGTAATCTAAAGCTTATGGCGAGTCCCGAAAGAGTGCACAAACCCCGCTGGTACATGATCCCAGTAAGGGCTGCATTCGTCGCTTTCCTCGTGACCCTGGTCTCATTCGCCTTGAGTCTCCTGCTGTCGCTTATAGGGATCGTGCTGGTCGCCCAGCTGCACAGCACACCTCCCGACCTACGTTTTGCCTATCGTCACATTGCGCTTCCGGTCGCGTTATCCGTTGGTGCGATCGTCTTGGTACTGGCGTTGATCATGGAAATCCGGCATTACCGTCAATCCAGAGCCTTGGCCCAGATCGCCCGGGCCAGTCGCTAGGATCGCGTAGGGACAGACGCCCTTGTCTGTCCAGCCGGGCGCCCGGCGGCCTTCCTCACTATTGCGGAAGAACGTGTTTTTCGATCGCGTTATTGAAAGGGCGCGGCGCCGCGATCCGAAATTAGAGATTAACCTTGTGAGGCTCAGTCGTAAACCCCGCCGAGAGGGCGCAACACTACTTACTCAGCCTGGCATCCAAAGTCACTTCCGCGCCCGGCAGGATCTTCACTTCCCGCTCCCAGTCGGCGTAACCGGACATTTTCACGGCCACCTTGTACGTCCCGGCCTGCAGCCGGAGAACCGCCGGCGTGGAGCTGACGAAGCTGCCGTCCAGGAAAACATCTGCGCCGGCCGGGTCGGAGGAAATCTTGACCGGAACCAGCGCCTGAGCATTCCTTTCCACCGATGTCAGTTTGCCCTGCTCTAACGTGACGGTGATGCCCGGATAAGTCAGCCAACGGCGGTCGGCGAATGCCGTGTCTTGCAGCGGCGCACCAAGGGCGTTCACAATTTGCTCGCGGGTCATGCCGGGCTTGAGGTCAATCCCGTTCGTGGGAGTCGCGGGCGCACTGGTGATAGCAGCAGGCGGGGTAGAAGCCAAAGGAGGAGAAGAAGCAGGGGCTGGATGACTCGTTCCTTCTGGAAGCAGCCACTGGTCGATCACAGAGTAGATCTTGCCGGTGTCCCCTTGGTCGAGTACGTCTTTGCTGAAAAAGAAACTCACGCTGCACCAGACTTGTGCACTTTTTGTGTTGCCCGGAATCATCCGCGCGCTCAGCAGGCCCAGGAAAACGAGGTCGGATCCGACGTAAGCGGCGGTAACGTAGAATTTTTCCCCTCGTGCCAACGCCAGGTCCTTAGCGCCGGAACGAACCTCTGCTTTCCCGTCCACAATCGCATTCGAAGCCAGATCGCGCCGGTTGTACGAGCCGTAAAGACCGTCGCGTACCAGAACCACAACGCCACCCGTCTTTCGAATACTATTTTCGCCACGCACTCCCATTACGCCGCCACCCACAGTCGTGAGGCGATAGCGTGACTTCAAGGCCTCCTCGATTTCGGTTCTTGCGCCGCCCTGATCCTGGGCGAATGCAGAGAGCAGAGCCACACACGGAAATAATGCACTGCAGAGCGTTCTTTTGAGGAACATCGCTGAAAGAGTACCAAACAACACGGAGGCTGCCTAACAAACCCTGACATGGACTCTTGACACGGAACTGGGCAGAGCGGGGGTTCCAGTTACTCCAGTCAGATTTCCCACCCTTTTTCTACCCGTTACAATCAATGTCATGCGCCCTCGCATCGCCATCCCCGTGCCGCACTCAGTGGATGTCGAATACTCCGGACGTGCTCTGCCGCAATACGAACGAGCGGTCGAGCAGGCGGGCGGCGAGCCGGTCCGCATTCCGCTTGATCGCACGATCGCGGAGGTCCAGAAACTGGCTCAACACTGCGACGCGGTGCTGCTGCCCGGCAGCCGGGCGGACGTGGATCCCGAGAAATATCTCGCGGCGCGCGACCCTAAAACTGCCGACGCCGACTGGCCGCGCGACACCATCGATCAATTCCTGCTGCAGGATGCCTACCAAATGCGCAAGCCCATGCTCGGTATCTGCTACGGTCTACAGAGTTTGAATGTTTACCGCTCCGGATCGCTTGTGCAGCACATCGAGTCGACTATCAATCACGAAGCAGGCCGCAAGGTCGCCGTGGCGCACGATGTCGTCGTGGACGCGGGATCAAGGCTGGCGGAAATTCTGACACAAGCAAACGCCGACCCTACCAGGTTGCCCGTGAACTCCAGCCATCATCAGTCTGCTGATTCTGTCGGAAAAGGATTGCGAATTGTGGCGCGCTGTCCACAGGATGGAATCGTCGAGGCGCTCGAGGGCACCGACCCAGATCACTTTGTCTTGGCTGTGCAATGGCATCCGGAGCGCTCGATCGATGACGATGACCCGTCGCGCGCCATCTTCAGAGCTTTGGTGGAAGCCGCAAAGAAAAACGCGTAGCGCCGGCGTCCTCGCCGGCACAGAGAATCACTTTTTGACCGTGGCTTTGGCAACCGACTTCTTGGGCGTAGCTACCACTCTCTCCAGAAGCACCACCACATTCGCAATCGCCGCCCCATCGGTCCCAATCCCCTCCGGCGTCTTTGCCTTAAGTCCGACGCAATCGGTTGCAATTCCCAGCAGTTTCGCCAGGTGTGCCCGAATGGCGCCCGCGTGCGGCCCCAGTTTCGGCGCGAGCAGGATCAAGGAGGAATCCACATTCCCGATCGCGTAGCCTGCACTCCGGACGCGCTTCACCGCCTCGTTCAGAAACACAACCGAGTCAGCGCCTTTCCATTGCGGGTCCGACGGAGGAAACAAGGTCCCGATATCCGGAGCCCCAATTGCGCCGAGAAGTGCATCGGTGACCGCGTGCAGCAGGACATCGCCATCCGAATGCCCGCCTAGCCCCTTGTTATGCGGCAGTGCGACCCCGCCAATCTTGAGCGGAATTCCCGGCTTGAATTCGTGAGAATCCCATCCAAAGCCGATCCGTGTAGCTGGTCTCATGTTGGTTTGTGGCCCTAGCTGGCCTTCTCGTCTTTGCCCGCCATCGTGCGTCCTTGGCCGCGCAAATAAAATTCCGCCAGTTCCATGTCGGCGGGCGCGGTGATCTTGATATTCCGGGGCGAACCCATCACAACCGCCACCTCATGCCCGGATCGCTCCACCAGCGAAGCCTCGTCCGTCCCGATAAATCCGTCCGCCAGTGCTTCATCGAAGGCTTTCTTCAGCACCTGATAACGAAATCCCTGGGGAGTCTGGGCCATGACGACATGCTCGCGCGGGATGGTTGCCGTGATCAAAGCCCCATCCGCGGTGCGCTCCACTTTTTTAATCGTGTCCACGGCCGGCAGTCCAGCAATGGCCGCGCCAAATTTCTCCGCACCCCGGATAACCTCTTCGATGATTTCCGGCGTAACGAACGGACGCACGGCATCGTGCACGAGCACGATATCGTCATTCGCCGCCGAAACTGCTGCCAGTGCGTTGGCGACGGATTGCTGCCGGTGCTCGCCGCCTTCCACCAGCTCGACTCTCTTCTCGTGCGGCCCTTCGCTTTGAAGACGTTCGCGGAACCCGGGGATCTCGTCCTTACGCAACGCCACCAGGATTTCCGTCACGCGCGGACTCGCCGCAAACTTCCGCAAGGTATGAATGAGAATCGGAGTGCCGCCCAATTCCGTAAATTGTTTGGAGGGAATCTTGGACTTTGCGCTGGGCGCCGGGGACATGCGCGTTCCCAGACCCGCAGCCGGAATGATGACGGCGACCTTCATGGCGGTCGACAAGTATAGGGTAGGTTGGAAGTGAGTTCAAATCCGCTGCCGACCAGAAAACCTCTACGGCTTCTCGATCTTCAAATCCCGAGGTTTTCGAAAACCGCGAACGTGAGCCACCGCGTCGAGCCCACCGGGGATTGAGTCCCCGGCTTTTGGGTGTGGAGTATAATGTGGAATTAACTCGACAGTATATGGAAACCATACAGATTGTCCTCGACAAGAAGCTCTTGCAGGCGACCGACCAAGCCGCACGGCGGACGAAGCGGAATCGCTCCGCCTTGGTACGGGAGGCACTGCGTGAGCACCTCCAGCGACTAGATATCCGCGCTAGAGAGCAGCGCGACCGTCAGGGTTATTCCACGCGGCCTCAGAAGGCGAATGAATCACTTGTGTGGGAGGCAGAGGCAGCATGGCCGCCAGAGTAGCTCGAGGCGACGTTCGACTCTACCAGTTCGCTCCGCCGGACAAGAATCGGCCGGTGGTGGTGCTAACTCGGCCAAGCGCCATTGCTTATCTTTCGACTGTCACCGTCGCACCGGTTACATCAACGATACGCGGCGTGCCGTCCGAAGTAGTTTTGAACGAAGAGGACGGCATGAAAGTGCCATGTGCAGTCAACCTGCACAACACGGTCACCATTTCTCAAAATCGGTTGGGCAGGCGGGTTGCCCAGCTGAGTTCCTTGCGAATGGGAGAAATCTGCGCGGCTCTGCGCTTCTCTCTCGGCTGTGATCTCAGTTAAGGTTGCAGCTATTGGTCCAGAAGAATCCTACAAAGGCACGGTGAAACCGTAAGTACCATTCGGACTGGATCAGAATTTAAAATCGGCCTCTAAGGCCGGGGCAAGCCGAAATACGCTTCAGAACACCCGTACCTTGAAAGTCAGGTACTTCTTGGGATTTTCGCGGACCGATTTCACGAGTTGCCGGGTCTCGATCAGCATCTGATCGGAATTGTTATACAGCGACGGATCTTTGAAGAGTTTCCCCACCGTGCCTTCGCCCGCTTCCATCCGATCGGTCAAGATCGACAATTTGTTGATCGTGTTATCGAGTTTCTGCGCCAATGCCTCGTCCTTCGTGAGCTTGCCGATTGCGCCCTTCCCGGCATTGATGTCATCAGTCATCTTCTTCACGTTCGCGATTGTGTCGTTGGCGTTGTTATAAAGGGTGGGATCTTTCAGGAATTTTCCCGCCGTGCCCTTGCCCTGCTGCAGATCATCGACAATAGTGTTCAGTTTATCGACCGCAGCTATGGCCTTGTTGTACGCTTCCTCGTCGGAAACCAGTTTGCCCAGACTGCCCTCACCGTTGCGAATCTGGTCCACAATACCCTTAAACTCATTCACGGTGGCCGCGAAGGTGTTGTAAAGCGAGGGATCGTAGATGATCTTGCCAATAGAACCCTGCCCGCTTTCCACGAAGGCCAGGATGCGATCAGTGCGCTTCAGCAGTGCGTCCAGATTTTGCAGCGTACCCTGGCTCGCACGCACAACGTCCTGAATGTCAGGAGTCTCCCGGGTGGCCAGGGTGTCGCCATCGCCGACCACTGGGCCCTTGGCACGCGAGCTGTCAATATCAATATAGGTTTCGCCCAACACTCCGGCCGTAGCCAGGGACGTGACCGAATCCTTATGCATCATGGGACGATAGCGGCTCGTTACCTTCATCGTGATTTCAACCGGCGTGAGCGGCTTGTCGGCCACCACGCGAACATGCGTGACGTTGCCGACATCCACACCCTGCAAGCGCACCGGCGCGCCGTTGCGAAGGCCTCCCGCATTATCGAAATAGGATTTCAGGGTGATCTTGGGGGTGAACAACCCAGTCGTCCCGCTCATCAGGAAAATGAGCACGCCCAGAGTGATGCTGGCGAACAGCACGGTCAGGCCCACTCGCAGTTGTGACCACTTCAGCTGCTTCTGGCTAGGCACTCGTCCCTCGCCCGGACCGATTCACTGACCGGCCCCAGCATCCAAGCAATGCCATCCACACCTCACAACACATAGCAGGTCGAATTCCGCTGATCATAGCAGACTGAAAGGGCGACTTCACGCTAGGAGCGGCGGGGTGCCAGTGTTGGAAATAACATCAATGACAGCAGGTACGCGGCCGCGCCGCAGGCCACTGTGATGTTCAATCCGAAGTGGATGGCAATCACCATGGCCAGTACGGAGCCCAGAACACTCGAGGCAGCGTTCATGGCCCATGCCCACTCGACCGCGTTGTCGTCGCTGTTCGCGAGTTCTCCGAGCTGGGAGGCGGGTAGTTCGACTGCCGCGGTGTTCGCGATCGCGCGCAGACCGGTGGGGAAGGGCATCCCCATCGCAAATCCCAGGGGAACCAGCACCACGGCACTCACTACGAGTTTCACGAAAAAAGGCAGGCCAATGAGGGACGTCAGCAAGCTGGTAAGACCCCAGGTGTAGAGAGCGATGGCCAGCACAAGAATAACCAGTGGAATCCACCCTCGCGCGGTATTCGGTAGCCAGCGCCGCGACGACAAGCTTCCCGCGCCGCTCGAAAGCAGCAGTAGGAAAATGACCACCGTGAGCGCGTACGTGGGATGTCCAAGAAATAATACAAAGCGCTGGATAAATGCGATCTCCACCAGGATGTAACCCAGTCCGACCGCCACGAAGTACAGTAGCGGCAGCACGCGTTGGCGGCGGCCACCTCGCAGAGCCATTGGTCCCACCAGAAACACGACTACCGCAACCAGCGAGATCGCGAATACGATACCCAGCACCACCACCCCCAAATTAACTTTCCAGTCGATTCCGCGCTGCAGTCCGCCATCGTACAGAACCTGATCCGTTTTCAGGGTGAAGAAGAAGAACGGCGCATTGTCGTCCACGGGCGCGACATTGTAGGGATAGGCACGCGCAAAGGCGCGCGGATCGTTGCGAGCGATCAGCGCCGAAAAAGGATTCTGTCCCGGCGCCGAGGGTGTGTAGAGTGCCACCAGGTCCTCAGTGCTTTCAATGTGAGCCTTGACCGCGGCTTCTTCTTCGGGAGTGAACGGCGACTTCTTCGCCAGCACCACCACCGGAATGCCGTCCTCATCCAGATCACCTTCGGAAACGACGATGAAGTGTTTGGCCGGATTCTGCACCCCAAGCTGATGCATCGCTTCGGTCGCCACGGAAACCACGCGCAACGCCTCCCGCGGCTGCCGGAACTCCCAGCGCGTGATGGCGATCATTCCGTCCGGCTTCAGATGCTCTAAATATTCGCGGAAGGCATCCACCGTATAAAGGCTGTTTTCGCTGAGCGCGAACGCCCCCGCTGCTGTCGACGCCCAGGTATCGACGAGCGTCATCTGCACGACGTCGAACTCCTGCTTCGCATTACGTACGAACGAGCGCCCGTCCGTTACGTGCAGATGCACCTCAGGGCGCTCGTATAAGTGATAAGAGTAGTCGGCGTAGCGGTCGCGCATGATGGAGTTCGCGATAATCGGATTGATCTCAATTCCGGTCACGCTCGGACTGCCATTCGCAACCGCGCGCAAAACATCCACGCCGCCCCCAGGGCCGATAATGGCAAATTCGCCGTGCGGCCGTAGCACGTTGGCCAGCGCGGGCGGTGATGCCATCAGATTTTTCTGCCACAGCGTTCCCTGCCAGGCGTGTGGATCCACGTTCATGATGTAGGTGGAAGCATCCGCATCAATCACAATGGCCTTACCGTCATCTCCCTGGCGATCGACCTCCACGCGCGAGATCGCGTTCCAGCGCGCAAATTCGACCCACGACTTGTCGCGAAATATCCCCTTCGCATAAATGACGTCAATCAGCCGTCCTGAATGGTTGACCGCAATCAACAGAACCAGCACAGCGGCAATCACCCCGGTGACATTTCGCGTGCGGCGCGAATCAGCCCACACAAGTCCCGCGAGAGCCATCACCGTCGCTGCAAACAGAATCGCATTCGGGCCGCCGATCCAGTTCAACAGCGGAACTACCGAAAGGCACGCTAAAGCCCCGCCCAGCAAGTCCGCCCCGTACAGACGAGTAATCGTGCGGGTCTCCCGCGCGAAGACCACCGAAAACAAAACTCCGGTCAACAGAAAAGGAATAGCTGCCGAGAGATACAGCACGGTCAGCCGCAGCAGATTAGTCCAGGAAAGTTCCAGCGACACCGGAACGTGCAGAACGATTTCCAGAACGAACGGAATCGCGATCGCATTGAGAGCGCAAAGCCATGCTGCCAGCGGCCGAGTTCCAATACGGCTTAACTGAGTCTTACGCAGGTAAGCGAACACGCCTCCCCCGCCCAGGCCAAGTAACGCAATCGAGATCGCCAGGAACGCAAAGTGGTAGAACAACACCACCGAAAACAGCCGCGTCAACGCTAGTTCCAGCAGCAGCGCTGCGAAACTGCTCGCTCCGATGCCGAAGAGCAATGTTCGTGGTCCCGTGATAGCCGGGAGAGATAACGGAGGCGATGGAGAGACAGTCGATGCCATGCGTGGTTGGAGGGTCAGTCTAGCAGAACGAAAAGGCTCACTTTTCGAGAATCACCTGCGCGAATGCTTGTTCCGCAGTGTGAGTGAGAGAAAGTGCGATGTTGGTGGCTCCGAGTTTGGCCGCGAACTCCGCCGCCTTGCCGTGCAGTACCAGCGTGGGGCGTCCACCCGGCTTGCGCGCTACTTCGATGTCGCGCCAGCGTACACCATGATTCCATCCGGTCCCGATAGCCTTCATGCCCGCTTCTTTCGCCGCAAACCGCGCGGCGTATCGTTCCACGCGGTTCGCCTTCGACTCGCAATACTGAATCTCGCCTTCCGTAAAAATACGTTTCAGGAAGCGCTCCCCATGGCGCTCAATGACCTCACGAATCCGCGGCACTTCTGCAATATCGATGCCCGTTCCCACGATCATGCTGGAACGTTAGCACAACGTGGTCTTCAGTCGTCAGTCTTCAGTGGTCAGCGACTAACGAGCAACGACTGAAGTCCCTCTCACGTAAACAGCTTGTCCCCGGCATAGAGAACCTTGTTATCCACTAGCCGCGCTTCCGCCGTCAGCTTGTGCGGCCGAGGCGGACCCTCCGCATCAATATGCAGCACCGTGTGCCCATGAGCCACCAGCCAGTCCGATACCAACATGCGATGACAGTGAAACCAGACGCGCTCCGCGCACATGTACGCGGTCCGCGATTGCTCTGCCAGCCGGACAAGATCGCCGATCGCCGTCTCGAACTCCGGCGTCAGCATGTGATCCGCATAATTCCGGAAATTTACATTGCGCAGAGCGGTATTCGGCGAGTCTTCGCGAATCTTCTTGCGATATCCGCCCAGCGCCTTCATCCATACATAACGGATGCCCGCGTCCGGCAGAGCTGATTCAAAGGATTCGCGATTGAAATGCGGTAAACGTCGAGACACCGGAAAGGAACGAATGTCGACGAGAGTCTGGATGGTGTGCGCCTGCAAAACCGCGATCAGTTCCTGCGACGTGCGCGTCGAGTGTCCAATGGTATAGAGCGTCGCCAATTCGTACCCGTGTCCTGCTAATCACGAACCGTGCCGGCTGCTTCTTTAAGGCCACGAACCAACGCATCGTCCTGTTCTGCAGGCACCGTGCGCAAGTCCAGCACCACCCGCCCTTCCTGTAGGCGCGCGATGATGGGCAACTCGAGAGCACGAAGCCGAACTTGCAATTGTTCGGCACTCAGTCCGGTCACAGTCACTGTAAGCAAGTGGGTCGGCAGAGTCGCTGAAGGTGCCGCCCCACCGCCAATCAACGATTCACCATCGATTGCTTCCACCTTAATCCCGCTCGACTGCAAATGGCCTGAAACCCTCGTAGCGCGTGCTTCAATCGCATCCTTCGACAGCCGCATCATGCACAAGGCCGGAATCGCGTCGTGCTCGCCTTTCACGTACGCGAGGAGCGTTGCTTCCAGAGCGGAATAGGTGAGCTTGTCAACCCGCAAAGCCCGAAACAGCGAATTGCGACGCATCCGACGGATCAGATCGGCGCGCCCGGTCAGCATGCCTGCTTGCGGGCCGCCCAACAACTTGTCCCCGCTGTAGGTCACCACGTCCACGCCAGTTCGCAGACTCTGCCCCACACCGGTCTCACCGGCGATCACGACCGCACGCAGGTCTAAGATCGCGCCGCTCCCCAGATCCTCCACCAGCGGAATGTCGCGCGCGCGCGCCAGCCCGACCAGTTCCTCCAGCGCGGGCTGCTCCGTGAAACCGGTGATCTCGAAATTCGAGCGGTGCACCCGCAGCAGCACGCGCGTTTTATCGCAAATGGCTTGTTCGTAGTCGCCGATGCGGGTGCGGTTCGTCGTACCCACCTCGCGCAAAATCGCATTCGATTGCTGCATCACGTCGGGAATCCGAAACGATCCGCCAATCTCCACCAGTTCCCCACGCGAAACGATCACTTCCCCGCCGGCTGCCAACGTGTTGAGCGCGAGCCACACGGCAGCGGCATTGTTGTTGACCACAATGGTCGAGATCGAGCCGGGGGCCTCCTGAAAAAGTTGCCGAAAGAGACGATCGACGTGCACGTCGCGTTCGCCGCGTTCGCCGGAATCGAGATCGAACTCCAGGTTCGAGTAGCCCGCCGCGGTATGTGCAATGTTCTCGATCGCACTGCGAGCAAGCGGAGCGCGCCCGAGATTCGTATGCAGAATGACTCCAGTGGCGTTGATCACCGGTCGCAGAGAGTAGCCGATAGCGGTGCGCAGTTCGCATTCAACCGCGTCCGCGAGGCCCGATACCAGGAGGTCGATCGCGTCTTGATCGAGACCGCCCCTGCCGATTTCCAATCGGGCTCGTTCCAGAACGGCCCGCGCAGCTGCCGTGACCGCCGCCCGCCCATCACGCGCGATCGCCGCCTGCAGCTGCGCTCCGCGCACGAATTCATCCACGGAGGGTAGCTTGCGGTAAAGGTCCGACTTGGACGCAGGGTTCACGCAGAAATTATCCCACGAGGCCAGAGGCAGGTCGTCAGTCGCCGTTTGTTCCTGGTCAACGGATCGTGGCGGATCGACGAGTGAACGGAAACTGACAGGCGCGAATCTTGCATAGGACACAGAAACACGACTGTTCTGAGCGACAGATCTTTGGTACCTGCTGAAGACTGACGCCTGGAGACTGAAGATTGACTCAAAGCGTATGCATATACGCCAGCAGATCCTGCAGTTGTTGCTGATCGAGCGTTTGCCCGAATGCTGGCATTTTGCTCCGGCCCAGGCGAATGATCTCGCTCACTCGATCATCATTGGCCGGCAGGCCGCTCACCGACAGATATTCTTTTTTGAAGACCCCTTTGAGCCCGGGACCCTTTTTGCCGCTCGAGGAATACGGTTCGTGGCACTGGTCACAATGTCTGTCGTAAATACGGCGTCCGGCGGCTTGTTGTGCGTTGAGGCCAAGTTCCGCGTCGGACTTCCGGCGCTCCACATTGCAGCCGGCGAAGCAGCCAACGAATAGAAGAACAGCGATTACTCCGCGAAGGTAAAGTGTTATCTGGCGCATTGGGCTCGCGCATGACTTTGAGTGCAGCAGTTCCTTCATCAGTTCCTCAACATCCATGCCAATGTTCCGACTTACCCGCGCACAGCTCCGCGACGGACGTACAATAATAGAGCAAAGCCCATGGCAATTGCGGTCAAACGCGTCTACGACCCACTGTCGCGCAAGGACGGCACGCGCGTGCTGGTCGATCGCCTCTGGCCTCGCGGGCTCACGAAGAAAGAAGCCGCGCTGGATGCCTGGTTGAAAGATCTCGCGCCCTCGAACGAACTGCGTAGCTGGGCACACGCGCATCCCGAGTCCTGGCCCATGTTCCGCAAACGTTACCTGAAAGAACTGGCTCAGCCGCAGGCTAGTGAGGCTTTGCAGGAACTGTATCGTCTGGCCAGCCAGCGGAAGGGGCTGACCCTGCTTTACGCGTCTAAGAATGAAGAGCACAACAATGCAGTCGTTCTGAAAGATCTCCTGGACGGCATGAAGAAGCCCCCGACCGGTACGGGACCAGCCTCCGCGGGGGCTACGCGTGTCCGAAAAGCGGCTCGCCGCCCGGCGTGACTAAAGCGCAATACACGATCACGAGCAAATTTCCTTACTTGCGCGCCTCGCTCGCGATTGCGGAGCATGCTGACTTCGGCTATTTTCTTGGGGCCCCGTCATCAACAATGTTCACGACAATGTCATCAATCGCGTCGGTTACTTTCTTCGCCGGAACATTGAAGTTATTCGTGAGGATGGCGAACGCAATCTGCTCGCCTCGATTGGTGGTGGCATACCCGGAGAGGGTTTTCACGCCGCCCAGAGAGCCGGTCTTGCCATAAACTCGGCCTTGGGCAAGTGTGCCACGGAGCCGTTCGGCAAGCGAGCCGTCCACCCCCGCCAACGGAAGCGTCTCACGGAAATCGCTTCCCCAGGTTTGCCGTGACGAATATTCGAGCAGCGACACAATGGCATGCGGCGTTACTAAATTCTGCCGGGAGAGCCCCGAGCCGTCATAAAAAACATATTGATCGCCGGGCACTCCCGCCTTGGTCAGGAAACCGCGCAGCACCTCGAGTCCACTATCAATCGTGGCCGCGTTGCCTTTCTCCCGGCCAAGTAATCGCAACAGAATCTCGGCGTGCAGATTTTGGCTCACCTTGTTGATGACGCGGATATCTTCCAGCAGCGGCTTCGACTCAAATGTCGCCAGGACCATGGACGGGCTGAGCTGACCGGGTCGAGGCATATCGCCCTCGCCGCCGCGCGCTTCCGCGGTCGCGGTCACACTAAACGTTGCCAGTCCTGCCAACTCGGTGTGATGCGTTCGTTCCCGCCCATACACGGTGATGCCACGCTTCTCCAGCAGACTCCGGAACAACTCAGCCGCAAATGCTGCAGGATCTTCGATCGCGAGCGCCTCGTTGGCGCCTTTGTCGTCGATGGGCATCTCGCCCCAAAGGGTCAGCGCGGTCGAGCCCGGCTCGCGATTGAAAAAGATACGCCGTGCCGTACCCGCCGGCGTGGTCATAATTCGATTGTCGATACGGTAGTAGTCGGCAAATGGAACGATGGTGACGAATGCTCGTTCGCCGGCGCGGTCCGCGGGCAGAATATTCACGAACACCACGTTGTCATTGATGGTGAGCGCCGAAACTGGAGCGCCGTCTCCCCACACCAGATCATCCTGGCTCCAGCCTTCGCCGTAACGCTCGAATGCGAAGTAGGAGTCGTCGGCCACCAGGTCACCGTCAACGTACTTCACGCCCTTCTGCACCAGGCTGTCGGCGAGGTCCTCGAGCACCTTGATGGGATGGTCATTGCGCTGAGTGCGCAGATCGTAGGGCAGTTCGCGTCCGGAGAGGTTCGGGTCACCCCGTCCAACCAGCCGAAGATCGCCGCTCAACCGGCCATGCTTGTCGAGAAGACCATCGGTCTCGACCGTCGTTCTGAATTTGTAGTCGGGCCCGATGAGCGCCAGCGAGGCCGCCGTCGTGAACAACTTGGTGTTGGACGCCGGAGTGAAGAGCTTGTCGGCATTCTGCGAAAACAGAACCTTGCCGCTGGTGAGCGACACGATTTCGATCCCCCAGAAGCCCCGGGCCATCTCGGGTTCAGCCAGAACTGCGGAGATCCGGGCCTCAAGATTCTTCTTTTTCGCTGCTTCAAGAGGAGACGCCAGCAGCAAGCACAAAGTCGTGGCGACCAGAAGGCGTGAACGAAACCGGTGCATAGGTATGTTCAACTAGATTTTAGCACCGAAAACCGGGGCGAAGCCGAAGTTCCACGACCGCGAGGCGCCCAATCTGACAGTCACGATTCCTTTGGACACTCGCCACGGCCCATAGAAGCATTCCCAGCTCGAACCGTCCCGTTTCCACCAGATCACAAACGTGCGATGCCCCTGATTTAGAATCCCCTCCCATGCGCCCAGTGTTTGAGTGGAATATCGGGTCGCGCGTCCTTGCGCTCGGCAAGCGCACCTTGATCATGGGCGTCGTGAACGTCACGCCAGACTCCTTCTCCGACGCTGGTCAGTTCCTCGATCCCGAGAAGGCGTCCGCACAAGCCCTGCATCTGCTCGACGAGGGCGCCGACATCATCGACATTGGAGGCGAATCCACACGCCCGGGAGCAAAGGTCAGCGGCTCCGGTCCAACGAAGAAAGGCGAGCCGCTCAAAATCGTCAGCGAGAAGGAGGAACTCGAACGCGTCCTGCCTGTGATTCAACGCATCAAGCAGGAGCGCCCCAAGGCCGTCATCTCGATTGACACGTATAAAGCGAACGTCGCCCGAGCAGCCGTTGAAGCGGGCGCCGAGATCGTCAACGATGTGAGCGCGTTTCGCTGGGACTCGAAAATGGCAAAGACCGTCGCCGACCTCAAATGTGGCGCCGTCCTCATGCACATGCGCGGACGCCCTGACGAGTGGCGCACCCAACCTCCCGTGCCTGACATCGTCGTTCTGGTAAAACGCGCACTTCGCGACTGGGCAGACGGCGCGATGATGGCCGGAGTGAAGCGCGAACGCATTGTGCTCGATCCCGGCTTGGGCTTTGGCAAGAACTTCGAGGAAAACTATCCCTTGCTGCGCCGGTTCGACGAACTCCACCAACTCCGCTATCCGCTGCTCGCCGGGGCGTCGCGGAAGTCCTTCGTCGGACGGATGCTGGCACGCAATGGACACGACGCCCCGGTCGGAGAGCGCCTGTATGGCACGCTGGCCACCGAGGCTGTGCTCATTCTCAAAGGCGCACACGTGATTCGTACCCACGATGTCCGTGCCTGTATCGATGCGGCTCGTGTCGCCGACGTGGTCGCCTGAAATTCTTAACGAATTCCCGCGCCCGACGCATCTTTTCGCTCGCCGCGAGCATCTGTTGGGCAACTACGCGCTCGGATTTTCATGCCGCGAAAAAGATGGATGCTCTTGTTGCACTGACGGAAAATTCGCGAGTCACCGTACGCCGCGCAGGTCCTCCCAATCCCGATGGATCCTGCGTGGTCTACTGGATGCAGAGAGCGCAGCGGGGAATCGACAATCCGGCACTCGACGTTGCTATCCAGGCTGCGAATGCCCTGGGCAAACCTGTCGTCGTGTTCTTCGCGCCGCGTCCGTTTCCCCCCGCGAATCTGCGGCACTACGCCTTTCTCGCACAGGGAATTCCCGACATCGCTGAGGCCCTCGAAAAACGTGGCGTCGGATTCGTGCTCCGTCGTTTCCCCAGGCACAGTCTACTGAGGTTTTGCGATGAGGTGGCACCCGCTCTCGTTGTCGGCGATGAAAATCCGATCCGGCAGGCGGAAGAGTGGCGGCAAAAGGCGGCAAGGAAATTGAAGGTGCCGCTTTGGACCGTCGACGCCGATGTCATCATCCCCTCAAAGCTTCTCGAGAAGGAGCAGTACGCAGCATTCATCATCCGTCGCCGGCTGCAGGCGAGGCTGCAGGAATTCCTGGTCGCGCCTGCGAACCCGAAAGCGAAATTCCCCTGGACCAGGCCTCCCGGCCTGCACTCACTCTCGACCGACTGCAACTTGACCGACTGGTGGAATCTCGACCGCTCCGTGCAGCCGGTTTCCGTCTGGAAGGGCGGGAGCAAAGAGGCGCTTCGGCGGCTCAAATCTTTCCTGCAACACAAGCTGCCGTACTACTCGCGCGATCGCAACCATCCGGAACTCGATAGGACAAGCAGCCTCTCCCCATATCTCCATTTCGGCCACATCAGCCCAATCACGGTCGCGCTCGCGATAGAAGAGGCGAAAGCCCCAAGGCAGCAGAAGGATGCTTTCCTGAATCAGCTCATCACGTGGCGCGAACTTTCCATCAACCTGGCCCACTTCAACCCGAACTATGACAACTTCGAATGCACGGAGCCTTGGGCGCATCGCACGCTCGTCCAGCATGCTCGCGACCCGCGGCCGCTCGTCTACACCGAATCAAAGCTGGAACATGCTGAGACCCACGATCCACTCTGGAATGCAGCACAAATGCAAATGGTCAGCATCGGCTGGATGCACAACTATCTGCGCATGTATTGGGCAAAGAAAATCCTGGAGTGGACGCCCTCACCCATCATTGCTCACCAGATCGCAGTGAGGCTCAACGACAAATATGAACTCGACGGGCGCGATCCCAACGGTTACGCGGGCATCGCGTGGGCGATCCTTGGAAAATTCGACCGGCCCTGGTTCGAGCGCCCCATCTTCGGCCAGATCAGATACATGTCCGGCGCAAGCACAGGGAGGAAATTCGATAGCAAGAAATACATCGCGCAGAACCTACAACCGGTCATGTTCACCGATTCGCCGAGCTAGAAGAGTTTCTCCGAATCCAGCAGAATCGTCACCGGCCCATCGTTCACCAATTCCACTTCCATCATTTCCTGAAAGCGACCCGTTTCACAACGGAGTCCGGACGCGCGCACGCGGCTGACGAATCGCTCGTAAAGCGTGCGCGCCATCTCGGGCCGCGCGGCGTCGTCGAAGGACGGTCTCTTCCCCCTGCGGACGTCTCCATACAGGGTGAACTGCGACACCGCCAAGACCGCTCCGCCGACCTCCGCCACCGACCGGTTCATCTTGCCCGCATCATCCTCGAAGATTCGCAGCCCTACGATCTTGTCGGCCAGATACTCTGCCCCGGCCTCCGTGTCCTCGTGGCCAACTCCCAGAAGCACAAGCATGCCCCGGCCAATTTCTCCGGTGATCTCCCGTGCCACCGTAACCTTTGCCCGGCTGACTCTCTGAACCACTGCGCGCATGTAACAAAGTGTCCAGGTTTGTTTTGTTCATGGCAAGCTCGAATCACTTTCCATGCCCGCACGTTTGACCCGGATTTAAAGCCCGCCTACAATCGCACGGCGTTCCGGGAAGGAGCCGCAAATGAGTCGTCGCACGACCGTATGGAAGCTGTTATTTGTGGCGACGTACGCTTTCCTTGCCGACAGAGCCATCGCTCAGCAGGCCCCTGCGCACAGTGATGTGGTAATTAAAAACGCCATCGTCATGACCGCGACCCACGGCAATCTGAAAAACGGCAGCGTTTATATCAAGGATGGCAAAATCGCCGCTGTGGGCGTTTCCGTCGATGCTCCTCCTTCAGCAACCGTGATCGATGCCGGCGGAAAATATCTCACTCCCGGCATCGTCGATTCTCATTCCCACCTTGCGCTCGATGACGACGTCAACGAAGCTACCAGCCCCATCACCCCGCAGATGATGATGCAAGATGCCTTCGACTATCAGGACAAGGCCATTTATCGCGCGCTGGCCGGAGGTGTGACCACTTCCCTTCTATTGCACGGGTCTGCCAACATGATTGGCGGGCAGGCTGTCGTCATCAAGCACAAGTACGGTGCAGGCCGCGATGCCATGCTGTTCCCGAACGCGCCCCGTTCCATCAAATTTGCCAGCGGCGAAAATCCAAAGCGTGTCTACGGTTCCCGCCACGAACTGCCCTCCACCCGCATGGGCAATTTTGCCGTGCAGCGTGATGCGCTGGTGCAGGCTCAGGACTACGTGCGCTCCTGGGATGAGTACAACGCCAAGGTGAAGCGTGGCGATAAGGACGCCACGGCCCCGAAGCACGACCTGAAACTCGAAGCCCTCGCCGATGTCTTGCGCGGCAAACTGATGGTGCAGATCCACTGCTATCGCGCCGACGAATTCGAAACCGAAATTGCGATGGCTAAGGAATTCGGATACCACATCCGCGCGTTTCACCATGCGCTCGAGGCTTACAAGGTTCCCGAGAAACTCGCTGCCGAAAACATCGGCATCGCCACCTTTGCCGATTGGTGGGGCTACAAACAGGAAGCATGGGACGCCATTCCGTGGAACGCTGTGATGGCGATGCGCAAAGGCGTTCGCGTCGCCATCAAGAGTGACTCGAATGATTTTGCCCGCCGACTCAACCAGGAAGCTGCAAAGACTATGCGCTACGGCGGCGCCACCGAAGAAGAAGCCCTCAAAATGATCACGCTGAATGCCGCGTGGATCATCGGCGTGGACGACAAAGTCGGATCCATCGATGTCGGCAAGGACGCCGACCTCGTTCTCTGGGACGGCTACCCGCTTTCCAGCGCGGCCGTGCCCAACAAAGTCTTCATCGACGGCGACGTTTACTTCGACCGCAGCCTGCCTGGCTACGGCATGCCGCATTACACGGAGGGCCAATGAGACGAGACTTGTCACCCGCCAAAGGAAAGCTCTCCATTGTCTCCCGCAAGCTTGCCCATCGTGCGCTCCTCGTTGCCGTCGTTCTGTGCTCGGGAATTCTTGCATCCCAGCAACCACCCATCGTCCTCAAAGGCGGAAAGCTGCTCACGGTCTCTCATGGCGTAATCGATAACGGTGTCCTCGTCATGGAGAGCGGCAAGATCAACGCGCTCGGCACAACGTCCTCCGTCAAACTTCCGAAGAACGCCAGAGTCATCGACGTCACCGGTATGACCATATATCCGGGACTCATCGATTCTGAGACCGCGCTCGGCCTTACCGAGATTTCAGCCGAAGCCAGCACCAATGACCGCATCGAACTCACCGACGAGATCATGCCGCACATGCATGTCTACGAGGCGTTTCATGCCGAGTCGGAACTGATTCCCGTCACGCGCCTGAACGGCGTCACCAACGCGATCGTCGCGCCTGACTCCACCGACACGCTTCCCGGGCAGGACTCCTTCGTCCAATTAGCCGGACCATCGGCTGCCGAAATGCTGCTGGTGCGTGACATCGCCATGCCCCTCAACTTCACCGGCGAGCAGCGCCGGAATGAATCGTGGGAGAAGCGCAAGTTTCCGGAGACGCGCATGGGCATGGCCGCGCAACTTCGTCAGGCTTTTCTCGACGCGCAGGACTACCAGCAGAAACTCACCGATTACCAGCAGAAAAAAGCCGATGCTGCGCGCGACAAGAAACCGGAACCCTCCGCTCCCAAGCGCGACCTGAAGCTGGAAGCTCTCCTGCCGTATCTCCAGGGCAAGAAGCCGATCGTGCTCGCAGCCCAAGGTCCCAGCGATCTTGAGACCGCCGTGCGCCTGGCGCAGGAATTCAAACTGAAATTCGTGCTCAACCACATCAGCCACTCGCGCGCTGTGCTCGATTACGTTGCCAGCCTCAAGGTGCCGGTCATCGTGGGTCCCATCTACGAAACCCCCATGGATTACGAGCGTTTTGATACGGTCTACAGCCTGCCCGCGGAGCTTTACCAGCGCGGCGTGAAGATCGCCTTCGCTTCCTTCGACGCGCACAACTCTCGCAATCTCCCTTACCAGGCAGGATTCGCCACCGGCTTCGGCCTTCCGCCCGAGGAAGCACTCAAGGCGATCACGCTAAACGCCGCCGAGATCTGGGGAGTTGATCACGAATTAGGATCGCTCGATGTCGGCAAGACCGCGAACGTGGTCGTCGCTACCGGCGATCCACTCGACGTAAAGACCGACGTGAAACGGGTATTCATTGCCGGCGAGGAAATCCCCATGACCAGCCGCCAAACCCGATTGCGGGACGAATACTCGACGAAGTAGTGAGCTTCAGCCATAGATCATGGAGGGAGGGCGTCCTCGCCCGTCCAGGCGGGCGGGGACGCCCGCCTCTCCACCTCGTTGACCCGCTTCCGCGCCAACGATTAGGATGCTGAAGGCATTCCAAGACTTGACGGTGAGGCCGCGCTCGCGTCGCGACCACCCATTCGCTTTACACACATTCGCGAGGACCATTAGACTAATCGTTCCCAATCAAGACTTTGCGGTCGGAGGAATTCCTATGGCAACAGGCGACAAACTGAAGGAACTCACTGAAAAGGTAAAGCAAATCATTTCCGAGCAACTCGGCGTGGAAGAAGCCGAAGTCACGCCCACCGCGTCTTTCGTCGACGACCTCGGCGCCGATTCGCTGGACACCGTGGAACTGGTCATGGCGCTGGAAGAAAATTTCGACATCGAGATTCCCGACGACGCGGCCGAGAAGATCCGCACCGTCCAGGACGCCATCGACTACATTGACAAGCATTCCAAGGTCGGCAAGTAAAAACTACCGCAGCCGAGCCGCCGGGCGCGGCTGATGAGGAGACCGAATGGCAGCCGTTGACGAAAAGGTAAAACAGATCATCGTCGAGCAGTTGGGAGTCGACGAAGGCGAGGTTACCCCCAACGCTTCCTTTGTGGACGACCTGGGCGCCGACTCGCTCGACACCGTCGAACTGGTCATGGCCTTCGAGGAAGCCTTCGACATCGAGATCCCCGACGAAGACGCGGAAAAAATCCGCACTGTGCAAGACGCCGTCGACTACATCGGCAAGCATTCGAAAGGCGGGAAGTAGTTTTGACAAGGCGGGTCGTCGTCACCGGCATCGGCCTGATTTGCGACGTCGGAAATACCACGGAAGAAGTCTGGAAGAATCTGCTCGCGGGCAAGAGCGGCGTCACCAGGATCACCCAGTTCGACGCCTCCCAGCACGCGTGCCAGATCGCTGCCGAAGTCAAAAACTTCGATCCCCTGAATTTCGTCGAGAAAAAAGAAGTCAAGAAGATGGGCCGCTTCATCTACTTCGCGCTGGCGGCGTCAGATGAAGCCATGAAGTCCAGCGGCCTGAAAGTCACTCCCGAAATCGCCGAGCGCGTTGGAGTTCATATCGGCTCCGGCATCGGCGGTTTCGACGTTATCGAGCGCGAACACCGCGCCCTGCTCGAAGGAGGTCCCCGCAAGATCTCTCCTTTTTTCATTCCCGCCGCCATCGTGAACCTTGCCGCCGGTCACGTATCCATGCGTTTCGGAGCCAAAGGCCCCAACGAAGCCACCGCGACCGCGTGCACTACCAGCGCCCACTCCATCGGAGACTCACTCAAGATCATTCAGCGCGGCGATGCCGACGTCATGATTGCAGGTGGATCGGAGGCGGCCATCACTCCCATGGGTGTGGGTGGATTCGCCGCGATGCGCGCGCTTTCCACCCGCAATGACGATCCGGAGAAAGCCAGCCGGCCCTGGGACGCAGGCCGCGACGGCTTCGTTATCGGTGAAGGCGCCGGCATTCTGATCCTCGAGGACCTCGAGTTCGCCCAGCGCCGGGACGCGCCCATTCTCGCCGAGTTAGTCGGCTACGGCATGAGTGGCGACGCCTACCACATCACGCAGCCCGCGCCCGAGCACGAAGGCGGCTTCCGCGTCATGAAGAACGCGCTGCATGACGCCAAGCTGCAGCCTGCCGACATCGGCTACGTCAATGCCCATGGAACCTCGACCCCGATTGGCGATGTACTCGAAGCTCACGCAATCCGCAGCTTCTTCGGCGAGCGCCGAGTGCCGGTAAGCTCCACCAAGTCCATGACCGGCCATTTGCTGGGTGGCGCTGGCGGCCTCGAGGCCGGAGTTTCAGTGCTGGCTTTACGCGACCAGATTCTGCCCCCAACCATCAACCTCGAAAACCAGGACCCCGACACGAAAGACATGGACTTCGTCCCCAACCAAGCCCGCAAAGCCAGCCTGGATTATGCGCTGTCCAACTCCTTCGGCTTCGGAGGAACCAACGGAGCCATCGTATTCAAGCGCTGGTCGTAATCCATTTGCGCAGGGTCAGACCCCCTCGCGTTGGGGCAGACGCCGTCGTCCGCCCCAGCTCCGCGATATAGGCGCGCGTGCCTGATCGGAGTCGCACCTTTTGCAAGACCCCGAAGGTAACCCGTAAGCCCACCGTTTGTAATGACACTTTTGTACCGTGAAAACGCCGTAAGAACCTTTGCCAAACCGGTTTTCACAGGCCAGAATAGGTCTGGAAGCGAGAATCGCCACCCCGCCCATGGATACTGGTTTTGGTACTGCTCTGGCCCCCATCCCCCAGACCAAGAAGGCCGCCGCTCGTATTGCCTTGGTCGATCTCAACGACGGCACACGTAACATCTTAAGCGAGTGTTTTAAACAGTTTGGGATCGAGTCGGTTGTGATGTCGGCAAACGCCGCCGAGCGCCTGAAAAAAGAGAAATTTGAGGCCTGCGTGGTGAAGCTGGGTCCGGGCGCGCAGGCCGTCATGGAGGCCGTTCGGACCTCTTCTTCCAACAGCCGCCTGGTGCTTTACGGCCTTGGAGGCAGCGCCCAGGAAGCCATGCGCTATTCGAAGTACGGCATCAACGCCATTTTCCAGGAACCGGTGGAGCGCTCCGCCGCGCTGAAACTGGTGCGCGCCACCAACATGCTGGTGCTGCACGAGTTCCGGCGCTACGTGCGCATTCCAGTTGTGACCGAGGTCCAGGTCCATGGGGCCAAGAAGTTCACCGCTACCACACTGGAAGTCAGCTCCGGTGGAATGTCGATCAAAAGCGCCGAAGAGGTCGGCCCGGGCGAGGCGGTGGAGGTATCATTTGCGCTGCTCACCCTGCCCCGCATTTGGGTCCGAGCCAACGTCACCTGGCGAAAGCCGAAGCACTCCTTCGGAGTCCGTTTCGACAACACCGACGACCGCCGCCGCAAACTCAAAGAATGGATCGACGCGTACCTCGAAGACTAGCCAGGTGGAACTGAGACTCACACAACCACAGGATTCGCGAGCGCAATCGCCGACCAATCATTTCACCACAGAGTCACAGAGCCACAGAGCGAACCTCAGATAATCAATTCTCGAACCTGCCACTTTCTTTCCTCTGTGTCTCTGTGGCGAGTTTTCTTACCCAGCCCTGAGCTTCGCACACTCCCATTACAATAACCCCGTGTCCGCCACCCCAAGCTTTGCCCCGGAAGAACTCGATCCCGCAACGGGCCGGCGCCCGTTCAGCCGCGGGCAAGACCTCCTGCTGACCCTCATCTCATGGGCCACCACCGTCGCCGTCCGCCTCATCGGCCCTACGATGAAGTTCGCCGTCTCCTGCGAAGAAAATTCGCCGATCAGTCTCGAGCAGCGCCCGTTCGTCTACTCCTTCTGGCATCAGTGCACCTTTGCCGCGACGTACCTGTGGCGCGACCTCGACATCCGCGTCATGAGCAGCACCAGCTTCGATGGAGAATTCACCGCCCGCATGATCCGCCGCTTCGGATTCGTGCCGATTCGAGGCTCCAGCAGCCGGGGCGCAGTCCGAGGCCTGCTCGGAATGCGCAAGGAAATTGAGGCTGGCTACACCGTTGCCTTCACCATCGACGGCCCCCGAGGTCCCCGCTTCATCACCAAGCCCGGCCCGGTACTGCTCGCCCGCTCGTCGAAGGCTCCCATGGCGGTCTTCCACATCGCCATCGATCGCAAATGGACGCTCAACACCTGGGACCGCCTGCTCGTCCCCAAACCCTTCTCCCGCGCCCTCATGCGCGTCGGCAGCCTGATTCCCGTCCCCGAAGACATCGGCTCCGCAGATCTGGAACACTACAACGCCCTGCTGCAATCCTCGCTTGATCGCGTGAAAGCCTTCGCCGAAGCGAACGTCGAGCGCGTTGGCAGCGAAGAATTCCCTTTCTTCAAACGACACAAATCTGGCGGAACGTTTCCTTCCTCGAGCCACATCCCAGTCCCGGCGAACGATTCGGGAAGATGACGCACCCGAATTCCGAACTCCGCAGATTTTATCGACCACGTTGAAGTTTCCATCGTGCACTTCGTGGTTAAGCTCTTTCTTCCTGAGCGAGCCTCTGTGGTTTCAAGGCGACTTATCCGGACAGAACGCACGCGTGATTTACAATCGCTGGCGATGCTTGGCCCTCTCATTGGTGCTGGGGTTGCCGTGGCGGCGGCGGGCGTGGCCGCCTACCAGTCCATGGCTCCGTGGGCACAGGGTTTTGGTGCGACGTTTGTAGGTGGATCCGCAGGATCGAAGCAGATCGCCTTCACCTACGACGATGGCCCGAATGATCCGCACACGTTGCGTCTGATGGAAGTGTTGGAGAAAGATGGTGTGCGCGCGACCTTCTTTGTTATTGGACGCTATGTGCAGCGGCGCCCTGACATTGTGCGCGATCTCCTGAAAGCCGGTCACGTCATTGGCAATCACACATTTACCCATCCGCACCTGATCGTCTCGGGCGCGGTCGAGACCCGAATTCAGCTCGAAGAATGCCAGCGCGCTGTCGAAGAGGCGACCGGTGAGGCCCCGCGCCTGTTTCGTCCCCCATTTGGCGGACGCCGCCCCCAGACCTTGCGGATCGCTCGCTCCTTCGCGCTGCAGCCAGTCATGTGGAACGTGACCAGTTGGGACTGGAAAAAACCGCCCGCCGCCAAGATCGTCGAGAAGTGCACGGAGCAAATGCACGGCGGAGACGTGATCCTGATGCACGACGGGGACCATGAAAACTCTGGCGCGGACCGCTGGCAGACCGTCGTCGCCACGCACTTGTTGATCGAGGCCTGGCGCGAAAAGGGATACCAGTTCGTGACTGTGCCGGAGATGATGGCAGGGACAGTCGTCGACCCTCGATGGTCGGTTGTCGGCTAGAGACCTTGAAGAAAAACCCAAAAGACCGTTTTTTGCTTTGAAAAGGCTCGGCGCGGTGCCCCATCCTAACCGCGCCTTCTTTGCGAGGTTAGGATGGGGATTTTCCCAAGAACAACACTCGACCACAAAATTAAAGATCTGCCCGGAAGTTGCTCAGCGCTTGGCTCGGACCGGTCCCTTTTCGCCCACCCGCTCGCTGACTTTGAAAGTCAACTTCCCGGAGCGCTTGTCGGCATCGACGATCACGTGATCGCCATGCAGGACTTCGCCGTCGAGAATTTTCAGCGCAAGCGGATCCTGGATCAGCTTCTGGATCGCGCGCTTCAGCGGGCGCGCGCCGAACGCCGGGTCGTAGCCCTCGTTCAAAACGAGTTCCTTGGCAGCGTCAGTCAGCTCGAGCGAGATCTTGCGCTCGGCCAACTGGCGACGCAGGTCTTCGAGACGCAGCTCGACGATCTTCACCAGCTGTTCCTTGCCGAGCGGACGGAACACGATGATGTCGTCCACGCGATTCAGGAATTCCGGCTTGAAGTATCCCGCCAGCGAGGCGGTGACTTCTTTCGTGGCTTTCTCGAAGTCTGCTTCGGAGCGCAGGTTTTCCGCAGTCAAAAACGAGGAACCGATGTTCGAAGTCATGATGATGATGGTGTTTCGAAAATCGACCTGCCGGCCTTGGCCGTCGGTAAGACGCCCATCATCCATGATCTGCAACATGATATTGAACACGTCGGGGTGCGCTTTCTCGATTTCATCGAACAGCACGACCGCGTACGGACGACGTCGGATCTGCTCTGTAAGTTGGCCACCTTCTTCGTAGCCGACATATCCTGGGGGCGCGCCAATCAGCCGGGCGACCGCGTGCTTCTCCATGTATTCGGACATGTCGATGCGCACCATGGCATGCTCGTCATCGAACAGGAATTCCGCAAGCGCGCGGGCCAGTTCGGTTTTTCCCACGCCAGTGGGTCCGAGGAAAATGAACGAACCGATTGGGCGCTTGGGATCGCTAAGCCCGGCGCGCGAACGGCGAATCGCGTTGGCAACGCGCTGCACGGCCTCATCCTGCCCAACCACGCGCTGGCGCAGGCGATCTTCCATGGTCACGAGTTTCTTGACCTCGCTCTCGAGCATCTTGGAGACCGGGATGCCGGTCCACTTGGAGACGATGCGCGCGACGTCCTCCTCGTCCACTTCTTCCTTCAGCATGCGGCGTGCGCTGGTCTTCTCCAGCTGCGCCGTGAGTTGGTTGAGCTCCTGTTCCACTTTTCGGATCAAGCTGTAGCGTATCTCCGCGACGCGTTGAAGGTTGCCCTTACGTTCCTCAGTCTGTTCTTCGATGCGAAGCTGTTCGAGCTGTTCCTTAAGCGCGCGCTGTCGGGCAATGAGATCCTTTTCCTGTTTCCAGGCGGCTTTCAGAGTGTTCGATTTCTCGCGGATTTCCGCCAGTTCTTTATCGATCGCGGCCAATCGTTCGCGCGAGTTGGGGTCATCTTCTTTCTTGAGCGCCTGTTTCTCGATCTCCAGCTGCATGGCTCGCCGCTCAAGCTGATCGATCTCCGTCGGCATTGAATCGATCTGGATGCGAAGCGAGGCCGCGGCTTCGTCGATTAGATCGATGGCCTTGTCGGGCAAAAACCGGTCGGTGATGTAGCGATGCGAAAGGGTAGCGGCCGCAACGATGGCGGAATCCTTGATGCGCACGCCATGGTGCACCTCGTAGCGCTCTTTCAGTCCGCGCAGGATGGCGATCGTGTCTTCGACCGTGGGCTCACCTACGTAGACCGGCTGGAAGCGGCGCTCGAGGGCGGCATCCTTTTCGACGTACTTGCGATACTCGTTAAGCGTGGTGGCGCCGATCGCGCGCAACTGGCCGCGCGCCAGCGCGGGCTTCAGCATGTTGGAAGCGTCGATTGCGCCTTCGGCCGCGCCGGCACCGACCAGGGTGTGCAGCTCGTCGATAAAGAGAACGATCTGGCCTTCAGACTCCTCGATTTCCTTCAAAACGGCCTTGAGGCGATCTTCAAACTCGCCACGATACTTCGCCCCTGCCAGCATGGAACCGAGATCGAGGGCGACCACGCGTTTGTTCTTCAGAACTTCGGGAACGTCCCCGGAAATAATGCGTTGCGCGAGGCCCTCGACAATGGCCGTCTTGCCAACCCCAGGCTCGCCAATCAGCACGGGATTATTTTTCGTACGCCGGGAAAGGACCTGGACGACGCGACGGATTTCTTCGTCGCGCCCGATGACGGGATCGAGCTTGCCGCGTCGAGCCTGCTCGGTCAGATCGCGAGCGTAGCGCTCGAGCGCCTGGTATTTTGCCTCGGGATTCTGATCGGTTACCTTCTGCGTGCCGCGAATGGAGGTCAGTGCCTTCAGGATGGCGTCGTAGCTCGCGCCATGGCGGGCGAGGATGGTCTGCGCGGAATCTTTCTTGGCTTGTGTGGCCGCGAGCAAGAGGTGCTCGGTGGAAACGTACTCGTCTTTAAAATTGGAAGCCTCCTTAAAAGCCCGGTCAACAAGCTGAGTGAGCGCGGGCGACATGGTGGCCTGGGTCGCGCCCTCTCCCGAGACTTTAGGCAGGTTGTCGATCTCGCGGTACGCCTCGTTCAAAACGACCTGAGGACCAATGCCCAGCTTCTCGAGAATAGGCGGAACGATGCCTTCCTTATCCTCAAGCAGGGCAGCAAGCAGGTGCAGGGGCAGCAACTCAGGGTTGCCATGTTCGGACGCGAGGTCGTTGGCGCGCTGAACCGCTTCCTGCGCTTTAACCGTGAATTTGTCCCAACGAATAGCCATGGTGAAAACCTCATTTGGTAATTTCGTATTTTGGTAATTGAGTAATTTGAAGTCCGATGCCAGTTCGATGCCCCTGAAAAGCCTGAGGACGACATCAAATTACAAAATTACCCGATTACAAAATCACAAAATGAAAGGGAGGCGGTCACCTCTGCCGCCTCCCGCACAGGGGCAAACGCCTGGTCTGCCCAGCCGAGCAGAGCTCGGCTCTTTTGAAGCGATTTTGCTTACGCAGCCTTGCTGGGGCCCTTACCTTCCAGCGTCTTCTGACTGCCGACGTTGACTTTGATCGACTTCGGCTTTGCTTCCGCTTTCTTGGGCAGGACGATCTTCAGGATGCCCTTGTCGTAGTCAGCCTGGATACTCTCCGCATCGACGGTAGAGGGCACGGTGAACGTGCGGGTGAAGCTGCCGTACTGACGCTCGACCCGGCGGAAATTCTCCTCTTTCTCTTCCTTCTCGACCTTGCGCTCGCCGTGCACGGTCAGGACGTTGTTCTCGACCCGCACATCGATATCCTTCTCATCGATGCCTGGGACTTCAACCTTCAGGACGACATTGTGCTCGTCCTCGTAGACATCTACCGGTGGAGCAAACTGGCTGGTGCTCAAAGACTCGTCCCGGCCTTCCGGTCCGTACGACTCACGGAACAGGCGGTTCATGCGATCTTGCAGAGTGGAAAACTCACGAAAGGGATCCCAACGGGCAATTACAGTCATAGCCAAAAACCTCCTAATAGCTGATCTTGGATTGAGTGGTGCTGCAGTCACCCACTTAGATGAGCGATTAGCACAAATAGATCATAAAAGTTTAGTGTATTATTGTCAAGTAAATGATTGCCTTTATTTTCAGTATGGTACATCGAAAATTAGGCACTTCAAATAGGCCGTTTCCGGTACACAAGGCAGCATGGGATGGTCTTTCGCCTGGGTGCGCCGCTCCAGCAAGCGCAGGGTTTTATGGGCGTCCCGGGCGGCTTCGGCGACCATTGCGACGAAATCGGGTTCGCTCACATGGTAGGAGCACGAGCAGGTAACGAGAGTCCCGCCGGGGCGAAGCATCTTCAATGCGCGGAGGTTCAGTTCCTTGTAGCCGCGGAGGGCAGTTTCGAGGTTTTTGCGGGTTTTGGCGAAGGCCGGGGGGTCGAGGATGATCGTGTCGTATTGGCGGCCAGCGGCTGAGTAATCCTTGAGAAGGTCGAACGCGTTGGCTTCAATCCATTCAATCTCGCGCTGATTGAGGAGGGCATTCCGCTCGGCCACTTCCAGGGCAGGACGAGAGCTGTCAACCCCTGTCACCTGGCTGCAGGTCTTCGCGAGGTGCAGGGCGAACGCACCCTGGTAGCAGAAGAGGTCGAGGGCCTCGCCATGCGCGTACTGGGCAGCAGCGGCGTAGTTCTCGCGCTGGTCAAGAAACGCGCCCGTCTTCTGGCCTTCTCGAATGTCGAAATGAAAGCGCACGCTGTTCATGGTGAAAACCGTAGACGCCTGTTCACCGATCAGGAGGCCGGATTCGCGGGGCGGCAACTGCTCGAGTTCGCGGATATGGGCGTCCACGCGTTCCGCGATGGAGATCGGCTTCAGTTGTTTGGACAGCTCGTCGATCAGGGCGCCCCGGGCAGGCTCTGCATCCATAGCCTGGGTGAGGATCTGGAGGGAAAGGATGTCGTTATAGCGGTCGACGATGAGGCCGGGAAGAAAGTCGCCTTCGCTGAAGATGAGCCGATAGGCGTCGGTGTCGCGAACCAGCTTTTCGCGATAAGCCAGGGCCTTGCGGACCCGTTCGCGCAACAGAGCGGGAAAGTCCGCGACCGGGCCGGAGGAAATCATCCGGAGAGCGATCTGGGAACTGCTGGAGTAGAGAGCTGAACCGAAGAGGCGGCCGCGCTCGTCGGTGACCGCGACGACCGCGCCCGGAGCTGCGCTCGTGCTTGAGAGGACGTCAGAACGATAGACCCAGACGTGGCCGGACTTCAGACGGTTGACTGCCCGAAGCGAGATCACGGCTTTTGGCCCGGCGGGAGGTGCGAGGCTTTCCCGCACGATTGGTCGATGAGCCACGCGTGCGTGGTGGGGAGGCATAGATCCATCTTAAATGGGGGGTGCTGGCTCGGCCTACGGGTTGAGCATAATGCCTAAATATGGCTTCCCGCTTCGTGGTGGAAATGCGTATCTAGTTCTCGCGAGATCCACACAGCAAGGGGGTCTTTCGACTCCGTTCGGCTGGCGCCTCACTGCGCTCAAGATGACAGAGAATCAAAATTGTGAGAGATCCTCGTCGCTGGCGCCTCACTGCGTTCAAGATGACAGGGGATTAGAACTTGGAAAGTGGACACCTTTTAGAAGCGCATTGCGCCTGGGGGGCCGTTTACATCTGGTTGAGTGAATTGTGAGCACAGGCAATACAAATCTGTTCATGAGTGGCGGCACACATTCATGTTATGGATGCGCCTCAGCCGGACGCGATAGGAGCGCTGCCTCAGACAGATAAGAAGGACGTGGCGCAAGTTCGATTCTGGAGCGAAAATAGTAAACAACAAGTAACCGGTAAAATCCGATCCGCAATTGGGCTGCACTGCTGCAAAGGTTGGCGGACATGGGACGCTCATTGATATGGGTTCAGGGCGATGCGGACGTGGGCTGGGCGTGTTCGAGCTGTCGATGGAGATTCCCGGTCCCCACTCTGCTTGGAGACAAGGAAGCCAAAGATGCCTACGATCGCCTGGCAGCCGCGAAATTCCGTGAGCACGAGTGCGCAACCCAGAGCGCTTCGGCTGCGCCGACAAAGAATACGGGCCCAACGCTGGCAGAGCGTGCACGGACGCTGATCCGGACCGGTTACAGGCCCAAGGTGGCAGTGGAACTGGTGATGCAAGAAATCGCGCTGGAACATCGCAACGACCCAGGAGTCATGGAGAGAGCGCGTCTGGAGGCTGAGGATTTCCTGCTGAAGATCCGTAAAGGGCTTATCTGACGGCAAAGGATCATGCCCGCCTGATGGGCGACGCAGCCGAGGGCGGCTGCTCCTACGCGATCTTCGAAGACTGCGCGTCCACTCGTGCCTGCAATTTCCCGGCGCTATCTTTCTCCACGTAGGCCCAGGGAACAGCGTCGTCATGTGTAAACACGGTGAGCCACTTCTCCGGCAACGCACGCGAATAATAACGCTGACGGCTATTGATCGTCTCGATCGGATACAAATCAAACCCCATCACCCAGGTCAGATCGATGTGAGCGGAAGTGGGGATGAGGTCGGAAATATAGCAAGCTGTCTTTCCGCCATTGCGGACGATCACCGCCTGCATATGGGCCGTGTGCCCGGGAAAGATCTGCACGGAAACACCGGGCACAATCTCCTGGTCGCCGTGCAACAAACGCATCTGGCCGCTGTCGATCAGCGGATTGTAGTTGTCGCTGATGTAGCTGACCGCGTCGCGAACATGCTGCTCCTGGGCATGCCGCCACTCGCCCTCCTGTACGTAGTAGCGTGCCTTGGGAAATGTGGCCGCTACCCGGTCACCCTGCCGCACCGTGTTCCAGCCGCAATGATCGAAGTGCAAATGGGTATTGATGACGACGTCGACGTCCTCCGGACCCACGCCGCCGGCAGCAAGATTGTCGAGCAACTTGGCGGGCTGGCCATAAACCTTCACCATTTTTTCCGACAGCTTGTTGCCGATCCCCGTGTCGACGAGAACATTCTGTTTGCCGGTGCGAATGAGCAGCGAATTGAGCCCGGCGACGACGAAATTTTTCTCATCCGCGACCACCTTGCGCGACCACATGACCTTGGGCACGACTCCGAAGAACGCTCCTCCGTCGAGCGGATAAGTGCCGTCCGAGAACACGCTCAGCTCAAAATCGCCCAGTGTCATCTGCTGCATTGCATCCCACCTACTTCAGTTCGCGTTCGAAATGTTCCTCGATCATCTGGAACAGATGAGTGCGCGCCGACTTTCCCGCGATGCCGTGCGTCTTGTTGGGATAGATCATAAGCTCGAAATGCTTATCGGCCTTGATCAGCGCATCGATCATCTGAATACTGTTCTGGAAATGCACATTGTCGTCGCTGCTGCCGTGCACTAGCAGCAGCGCACCATGCAACTGAGCGGCCGTCTTCGTTACCGCGCCCTCGTCGTACCCTTTGGCGTTGTCCTTCGGCAACCCCATATAGCGCTCGGTATAGATAGTGTCATAGTTGCGCTGATCGGTGACGGGTGCGACCGACACTCCGGCCTTGAAAGCGTCCGAGTGCGTCATCGCGTAAAGTGTCATCGATCCGCCATTCGACCATCCCCACATCGCGACCCGGTCCTTATCGAGCTGCGGATACTGAGCAAGCAGCTGGGTCAACGATCCGAGTTGATCTTTCAACTCAATCGCGCCGAACTCATGCCGGATCGAAGCGCTGAATGCCCGCCCGCGGTTGGGTGTGCCCCGATTGTCCACTGTGAAGATGGCAAATCCTTCGCGCAACAGTCTCTGATGGAAGAGGCCGGTCGTTCCTTCCCACGCGTCCGTGACCAGTTGCGCTGCGGGCCCGCCGTACACATGGACAATCACAGGAATCTTCCCCGCTGGGGAATCCGGAGGAAGAAATAATTGCCCGTAAAGCGTCGATCCATCATCCGCCTTGAAGTCCAGATACTTGGGCGCAACCAACCCGTAGTCCGCCACCCCGCGCGATTCCCATACTTTGTTACAGGGCCCACTCACCGCGCACATCGCCCACTGTGGCGGCGTTGTTACGTTGGAATAGTGATCGAGCCAATGCGCCCCATTTTCCGGGAACGAGGCCGAATGCCATCCGTCCGGCTGCGACAGCCGGCGTAATCCAGATCCATCGAGGTTCACGGAGAAAACATTCCGCTGCCGGTAGTCCCCTTGATTCGCGACGAAGTAAACCGCATTCTCGTCTACCGCCTCGACCGACAGAACTTCGTAGTCTCCCTTTTCAAGTTGCCGGTCCAGCTTCGCCTCGGCGCCCAGCGGATCTTGCTTGTCGAAGCTGTATAGATAAAGGTGCGTGTGGCCATCCCGCCAGCTGGACCATAGAAAGCGATCGCCCGATTTAAGAACACGAAAGACGTCGTTGACCTCGACCCAACTACCCGAACTGCTCTCGGTGAGCATCTTGCGCGAGTGCCCGGATTTCGCATCCACGAAATACAAGTCCATCGTGTCCTGCGCACGGTTCAACACCTCGGCCCAAAGAATTCCGTCGCGTACCCAGCCAAAACGCGGAATGTAGATGTCCGTGTCGTTGGTGAGCGTGATCCACTTCGGCTTGCCGCCTTTCGCCGCAACCACTCCCACCCGCACCACTGGATTGGGGTCCCCTGCCCTGGGATACTTCTCCTGATCCACCTTGGGATGCGTGGGCAGCCAGTCGACAATCGGATAGGTTGGGACGGGTTTCTCATTCATCTGCAGGAAAACGATTTCTTTGCTGTTCGGCGACCAGGAGTAATTACTGCGCACACTCAGCTCTTCGGCGTACACCCAATCCACTTCGCCGTTCAGGATGTTCTCGTCCGAGTCCTCGGTCAGGGGCTTGCCATCCTGCGCAGCCATCGGCTGGACGAAGAGGTTGTGCTTGCGCACGTAGGCGATGTGAGCTCCATCGGGCGCGAACTTGGGATCCTGAGTCGGGTCGGGTGATGACGTAAACTGCACCGCAGTCCCATTCTCCAGGCTATAAATCCAGAGCTGTCCCTGGGAATTGAACAGCAGAGATTTCGAATCCGGGCTCCACACGTAGGCCGCAACGTGATAGCGCGTGACGCGCTCCTTTTCCCGCTCATCCTTGATCTTGGTGGCGTCTGGAGCCAGGGCAGCAAGTTTGGCCTCGCTCACCAACACCTTCTTCTCACCATTGGCCGTGTCCACATACCACAATTCTCCGTGCTCGCCCGCATCGTCGCGCTGCACAAACGAAAGCTTGGTGCCATCCGGACTCCACTGCACGGCTTCCGGCGGACGCCCCGTAATTCCTCCTTCTGCAAAGATTGCCTCAATGGTGAGAGGCTTCTTGGTCTGATCTCCGGCGGACCCTTGCGCAAAAGCGGGCGCAGTCGAGAAGCACAGGATCAGGATCAAAGTCGTGCAAAGGTCTTTCAAGATCACCCTCCATGCAGATGAATTTAGGAAGACTGGCAGAGCGGGAAAGTTTACACCGGAGGGTGGGCGAAACGGTGTGATCTGTAGCAAATCGTGCAGGATTGCTTCCCGATTTACCGCGCGTCGGGAAGCGAGATTCCTCTACCGTGCGGCATCGGAATGACAAGATTTGACGATTACGGCTCTTCCGCAACATTTGTCATTCCGACGCCGAGCGCGGCGGAGGAATCTGCGACTCCGAGGTCCTTGCGTCCTCCCCCGGCATTCCCGCAGAATCGTTACACTCAGTGAGGAATTCCTATGAAGATCGACTGGTTCGTCAAAATGCTTCTTTTCGCCATCGCAGTTTTCCTGGGTGTCATTGCCTTTCGCCCGCTTCTCATGCCGCCGCCAGTGAACGCACAATCCCAGGAAGGCTATCCCTTCTATATTGAGCCCGGCGTGGTGTCGCTGCGTGCTCCCGACGGCAGCCGACAGGTATACGGTCGGATGGTCGTCGATCTGCGCAATGGCAAGGTCTGGGGATTTCCGACCTTCACGCAGGACCCTTATCCTGTCGACATGATGAACAGCGCACCACCGACCTCCCGTCCCTTCCTGCTCGCCAAGTTCGCCTTCAGTGACACAGAGAAATAAAGTGAGTGGGGCGAAGCTGAGCAATCGCCCTCGTTTGGCACTCATTGAGGGCCGTGGTGGACGGGCGGGGACGCCCGTCGCTCCATTTGGCTGGCCGTCGTCACATGCTAGAATGAATTGATCTTCATGCTGCAGGACCTTGAAAACCTCGTCGAACTCCAGGTCGCCGACAAGGAAATCCTGCGTTTGAAGGAGGAAGTGGCCGCCCTTCCCAAGCGCGTGGCCGTAATCGAAAACAAGCTCGCTGCGACCAAAGCCAATCTCGAAAAAGCCAAAACCAGCGCCAAAGCCGACGAAGCCGCCCGCAAGAAGTACGAAGCCGCCATCCTCGACGTGCAAGGAAAGATCTCCAAGTACCGCGACCAATCACTGGCCGTCAAGACGAATGACCAGTACAAGGCGCTCATGCAGGAGATCCAGTTCGCCGAGCACGAAATTCGCGCCAACGAGGACAAAATCCTCGACCTGATGGTCAACGCCGAGTCGCGCGAAAAGGACGTCAAGGCCGCCGAGGCCGAACTCAAGGCGGAAACCGCCGAAATCGAAAGAGAAAAAGAGCAAGCCCGCCAGCGCACCGCGGAAGACGAGAAACTGCTGGCGGAATGGAATGCCAAGCGCGACAAGCTGCGCGCCGGCGTCAGCCCAGACACGCTCCGCCACTACGAGCGCGTCATGAAGTTCCGCGGCTCCGGCCTCTCGGAAGTGCGCGATCAGAAATGCATGACCTGCCAGGTGATGCTGCGTCCGCAAACCTACAACGACGTGCGCGCCGGGCAGAAAATTATTGAGTGCGAATCCTGCCAGCGCATTCTGTATTTCAATCCCGCCAACGAAGAAAAAATCGAGCGCACAAACTTCACCACCAAGCGCCGCGCCCGTCCCAAGGTCGACTCCCAGCAAGCCTGGTTTTATCAGCCTTCATTCGGCGAAGCCGGCGAGGTCTTCCTGGCCTTTGTGAACGGGAACACCAGCTCCACGCGGCGCGTTTACGAAATGCACACGGGCCGCCAGATCGGTGACATCCTGAGCCGGGAAGGCAGCTTCCGCCTGGCATTTCCGGAAGATCTCAACGGAGTCATCCGCCTGAACGGAAACTGGGAAGAGGAAGAGATTGACAGCTGGGGCGCCGAGCTTCCCATGGTCGTGCTCGACTCGCTGCTGTCGGACTTGGCCGCCGCCCGCGCCGAATCCGTCCACTCCTCGCACGCCGCTTCCGCCGGACAAAGTTCGTCCGAACATCCCGCTGTCCGGTAGCGGCTTCCCATCAAATTTTCTTAACATTCACCTTCCGCTTCACCGTGGAGCGACGGGCGTCTCGCCCGTCCAGTCGGGCTGAGAAGATTCGGGGCCGGCCAGTGCTACGGTCCGCCCGGAAGGATTGATGAGAGTTCGCAAACTCGATACCAAGGTAAAGAAGCAGCCCATGTGTCGAAAACGCGGGACTCAGGCCTCCGTTATTCCAGGATTCACATACTTCACATCTTTCGGTTACCATGCGGCACAGGCACGGGCCAACCGCCAAATCAGTCGTTATGGCAGGCAGCGATTTCAGCGCGTATTTTGACGAGAGCGGCACAAAGGCAGATACACAGGCAGTTGTTGTCGCTGGCTTCATTGCGCCAACCGAGCAATGGCTCGCATTCGAGCGCGATTGGAAAAGTATCCTCTCCATGTTCGGCGTGAACAGCTTGCACATGAGGCACTTCGCTCATAGCACTGGGGAATATGTCTCATGGAAAGGTAACGAGAACCGGCGCAGAGATTTCCTTTCTCGCCTGATCGGAACCATTAAAATACGCGCTCATCACAGTTTCGCGTGTGCGGTGCTGATGGACGCTTACCGTCTGGCTGATAGCAAATACACGCTCCATGAAGTTATAACTCCGTACACTCTCGCCGCACGTACTTGCGTTGGCAAAGCTTACGACTGGGCGGAACATTTCAACATCCACGAAGACCACATCGCCTTCTTTTTCGAAGACGGCAGTGAAGATAAGAGCGACCTGATGCGACGAATGAAGCGCGATCGCAAGAGAGCCCCCGTGTTTCTAACGAAGAATCAGAGCGTTGCTTTCCAGGCCGCCGACCTACTCGCCTACGAGAATTTACTAGCTAACACCCGTTTCCGTGCAGGCAAGATTAGCGAATATGACGGCTTACGACATCCCCTGAGAGCACTCAGTGAGATACCGAATGGAGGCGAAGGGGCGACGGATTGGGATGTCTTTCACGCAGACAATCTGGAGCAAGCCTGTATCGAACTCGGCCTTCCATTCCGCGAGTCCGATGTGCAGGTCCCTGGTGCCCCAGGTTCGCGTCCGCACTTTGGACGCTAACCTGGGATCTGCCGGGTGGCGCATCCAATTCTAAGAATTGTTGTTCCGGGGAGCCCAGCGACGTAGTCGGCAACCTCAAGGACGTAGTCAGCAACTTCAAGATGGATATGGTTCTTATCAGAGCACGCCTTCAGATGTGCCGTAAAGGCGCCAACACGAGAGCGGCTTCTGCCGCAGTCTCACGAACCGTTCCTGAGTAGTCGGATCTGCCGATGTCAGAAAGAGTTCGTGAAGCCGACGCCAAAGGTGAAGGAAAAGCCCCACGCCAGTGAGAAAGTATCCTGGACAAAAGGTGGGCCGCCGGCCCTCAAGCAGTTATGCGCGATTTGCTCAAGAGCCGGCTCCCTCCAGTAGTGACCAACTCTACGGAACAGTCACGTACTTGGGCGTCTTGTCCTTGCAACAATCGACCACGTATGGGTATGTGTTGTCCGGCAGGTCGTTCTTCAGGTGAGTGCTTGCGGTTTTGCCCGGAGCAATCGAGCCGCTAGCCGGAATCGGCGGCCCGTCTCTAAAGGGCCAGACTGTCCCGGACTGGGTAATCTTGCAGTTTGCTTGTGTGTTGTTTATAAAGGTCACCTTATCGCCCTTAAGTCCGTTCCAGTCATTACAAATGTCGATGTTGTGGTCCGCCATGGTTCCTCCTGATTGGTTAGTTTGAAGACAGGGCTTCCACATAAGTGGCCGATTGTTAGCGAAGCTACCTGATACGCTTCCTTTGGAATACGAGGGGCCTAGTTTGACGCTTGTGGTTTTCCCACGAGTTGCATGTAGCCGGGGTTGTTCTCCAGATTGCGGAACTCCGGTAGATCCTTGATTCTGTTTGCCGGGTAACCAGCCTGCACGGTCTTTCCCAGCCACTCCACTGCCAGACCAGTTTCACCCAGGTTGTTGTACACGGTGGCGGCGTCGAGAAGAATATCTTTATCGTTGTGCCCGTTCTGCAATGATTGGCCGAGGTACAGAAGCGCGTGATCCCGGTCTCCCATTTCTGAGTAGTAGCTGGCTACACTGCTCAGCACGTCTGGGTCGTGAGGATTGACTTTCAGTTCTTGACTTGCCAATTCCACTGCCTTGCGATAGGCGGCCAGCGCTTCATTCTTCGCACCTAGATACTTGCGCGCATCGCCCAGGTTACCCCAGGTCACATACTGATTCGGATTCAACTTGATCGCCTGTTCATAGGCCGTCGCGGCATCGCCGAATTGGTTCAGTCCGAAGTAAGTCGTCCCTAGGTTGACATAGGCCGCGTAGGAAGGACGTATCACGATCGACTTTTTCAGGGGCTCAATCGACTCGGCATAACGGCCCATGTTGGACAAGGTGGCACCGAGATTGACATACGCTCCGTATCCTTCGGGAGCCAGCTCGATCACTTTCTGGAACATCCGCAACGCTTTCTCGTATTCTTTGCGGCGGAGATAGAAGGTACCGAGCGAATTGTAACTGACGGGGGTATTGGGATGGGAGCTAATGGCGCGCTGATACGCTTCCTCCGCTTCATTGATCGCGCCCTGATGCTCGAAGGCAAGCGCGAGGCCCAGGTATGCGTCCTCGTTGGTCGGCTCCAATTCGATCGCTCGCTGATACTCTGTGGCCGCTTCGCGATACCGTCCAGTGCCGTCGTTCACCAAGCCGAGGCAGGTGTGCCCCGCGGCCCCGGCATTGCCGAGCTTTACCGCACTGTCGCACTCGCTCTGCGCGAGCTTGGTCCACCGGTCTTGCTTCGACAACCAATACTTGCGCCAGTAAGCTTCGCCCAACACCGCCTTCGCTTTACCGAAGTTGGGATCCAGTTTCAGCGCCTCACCCACCATCACAATCGCGTTTTCTACATTCTCGGTTTTGGCATAGTCGAGCAAGTAACCGCGCGCTTGCAGGTAGTACTTGTAAGCCGCCGGCTGGTCGGTGCCATGGACGTTGAGCGCGGCCTGCTCTTCGGGTCGCAGTTTCAGCTGCAGCGCTTTCACGGCCCCTTGCGCCACGTCGTCTTCCACGCCGAACGCGTCCGCAGCGGGCACTGCAACCGAATCCCCTCCCACAACGGTTCCGTCCTGGGTATTGAGCAGCGAGTAATTCACCCGGATCAGTTCTCCGGATTGCTCCAGAGCCATCCGCAGAGCCAAATTCGCACCAAACTGCGAGCGTACGTCTGCAAGCGACGTCGCGCTCCTTTGCTGCAACGTGCCCGCCGGAATCACTTCCAGCGCCCGATCCTCGGTCAGACGCCCCAACCTGGCCGAAACACTGTCCACTAAGCCCTGACCCAACGCTGTCAGCTTTGGGTTTCCCTCGACAGCCGTGAAAGGGAGCACTGCCAGGATTTCCGTTGGAGGCACCTTCTGAGCAATTGTTTCGTGTTGCTTCTTTGCCAGGGATTGCCAAAGCTGCCGCGCTGGCCACCAGGATATGAGGGCGATTGCAATCGCCAGGATGACTGCGAACTGGAGCACCGTCCGCGAGTGCGGTCGGTCGCCCTTCGCTGTGGCGGGCTTGCCGCCTTGCTGGATTTTCCGCAGATCCGCGACTACATCCGCAGTGCTGGCATAGCGGTCCTGCGGGTCCTTCATCAGCATTCTCGACACCAACCCCGCCAGCGGCGCCTGAATACTGGGGTTCACTTTGTTTAATGGCGGCACCTCGACGTGCAGAACTCGGGCGAGCGTTCCGGCAAAGCTGTCCAGTTGGAAAGGTTGCTTGCCGCCCAGCATCTCGTAGAAGGTAAGGCCCAGGGAAAACAGATCCGCCCGCCCGTCATAGGGTTTCTGCAGCAATACTTCCGGCGCCATGTAAGCCGGTGTACCGCTCAAAGAGGCCGTGAGGCTTTCAGTCGCATCGTTGGGATCGAAGTGTGCAAACCGTTTGGCCACTCCAAAATCGAGGATCTTCACGCGCATCGCCGGCGTGAGCATGAGGTTGTCCGGCTTGATGTCGCCATGCACGATGTGCTGTTGGTGCGCGGCTCCCAGACCTTCGGCGCACTGAATCGCAACATCCAGGAACTCCTCAATGCTGACCGGTTTTCTCAGGCGCTGCCGTAGGGTGACGCCCTCGACGTACTCCATCACCAGGAGGATTTCTCCTTTGACTTCCAGAACGTCGTAAATCGCGGCTATGTTGGGATGATTGAGCGCGGAAGCTCGCTGCGCTTCCTTGAGAAATCTTTTCCGGTCACGTTCCTCGAACTGCAATTGGGGCGCCATGCGCTTGATGGCAACCACCCGCTTCAGAGTGTTATCTTCCGCCCGATAGACCTGACCCATGCCTCCGGCGCCGAGCAAACCGCGGAGGGTAAACCGTCCCAGGATGCTGCCCGTCAGATCATGGATAACAGGTGGCGTTTTGACGGCGTCCGATGGATCTGTCATTGACGAAGTGTGTCAAATCTCGCGCCAATTCTAACCGCGCTGGCCGCGAAAGCAAGCCTGGTGGCTGGTGCCACTCGTTTCTAGCGCTTGTCATTCCGAGGAGCCCAGCGACGTAGTCGGCAACATCAAGATAGATATGGTTCCTATCAGGGCATGTCTTCCGGTAGTCGGCAGGTGGCCCACTCAAGCCCGGTTTTGGCTTGAGTGGGGATGTTAATACGCCAAAGACCGACCCGAGTGACGAACTAGATTGTCCTCATGGAATGGAGAGCGCCAAAAATGTGAAAGATCGGCGGGAAACTCTGTCCAGCCGTTGAACTGCCCCCACTCAAGCCAAAACCGGGCTTGAGTGGGCCACCGATCCCGGAGTCGACTGCGCCATCGTTAGAAACTTGGGCGTATCTGGAGCAACGGAAAGGCCCCGCGCGTGTCCTGAGCCGGGCGGAAATGCCCCTGTTACGCGGTCCATATTGGTGGTATGCGAGGCCGTGTCAAGAATTTCGGCGGGCGGCCGGACGTATTGCGTTCTGTAGGGTGAGTATCGACCTCAATTGGTCCGCTGGGTCAGAGTCGCGCCGGGGAAAGCGCTCACATATAAAACAGGCTCAGGCGAGGGAGGTCGTACTTCTCGAGCAGCCGCTTGTGGACGTACTGTTTCAGCAACTGCTCGATCTGCGGTCCGGCCATCTTGCTGCGATAAGGCGAGAGTTCCCGGTCAGCTTGTGCGCGGACTTGGACTAGTTCGTCATCGGGCGTTCCGGCCAGCAGGGCGGCGAATAGTTTTTCTTCGAGCACCGTCAGGCGGCGTTCGACGTCTTCGAGGCGGACCGTTCTCCTGGCGGTGACCTCGTCGGCGAGATCACGCAGCGTGCTCGCGGCCTCGCGCGCCAGCTTTTCGGGAGAAATACTTCCGCCGGAGGGCAACTTCGCCTGCCCGAGGCGGTCCGCGTTTTTTCGCAGAAACGCGGCGATCTCTGCTGGATCGAATCCGCGAGCGCTGCCCGCCGCTTCACCTTCACGAGCCGCGCCCACCGCGGCTTCTTTCATATCTTCCGCGGCGGCCAGCACCTCCTGCGCACAGTATGCGAGACTGTTCACCTTTTTCGATTTCGAGGGCCGCTGCTCGTAACGATCAAAGGCCGCGTCGATCCCGCGCAATGCGGCCTCAAGAGGAATGCCGGCATCTTTCCAGGTCTCGATCAGCGCCCAATCGAGCGTCGATAGCAACAGGATGCCTCCCCGCCGCCGCTGGAAGTGCTCTTCAATTTCGGTGAAATAGTTGAAGTAATTTTCCACGCGCACTCAGCGAGAAGAGGAACGGGGCTTGCCGGGCTTCGCGAGCTCGTCCGCAGGCTTGGCAGCCTTGCCGGGCTTCGCGGCCACGTTGCGTTCCCAGATGATCCGCAGCCCTTCGAGCGTCAGGTAGTCGTCGACGTGTTTGATGTACTTCGAGGCAGTCCCGATCAGCGACGCCAGCCCGCCGGTCGCGATCACCTGCGAGTCCTTGCCCATCTCATTGAGAAGCTCTTCCAGGATGCCGTCGACCAGACCAAGATAGCCGTAGTACAGTCCCGACTGCAGGCTGCCGACTGTGGTGCTGCCGATCACGCGCGCCGGTTTGCGAATGTCCACGCGCGGCAAGCGCGCGGTGCGTTGAAACAGGGCGTCCGCCGAGATCCCGATTCCCGGACAAATCACGCCGCCCATGTATTCGCCCTTCGCCGAAACGCAATCGAAAGTCGTGGCCGTGCCGAAGTCGACCACCACGCACGGCCCGCCATACTTCTCGAAAGCCGCGACTCCATTCACGATTCGGTCCGCGCCCACCTCCGCCGGATTCTCGTAGTGCACGGGCATTCCGGTCTTCACTCCCGGCTCGATAAACAACGGCTTCAGCTTGAAGTATCGTTCGCACACCTGGCGCAGGGTGGAATCGAGCGGCGGCACTACGGACGAAATCACGATTCCGAGAATGCCCGAAGCGTCCAGGCTATCCATGGAGAAGAGGCTGCGAAAGAGAACGCCGTATTCGTCGACGGTGTGATTCAACACGGTTGCTACGCGCCATTGCGCAACCAGGCGCTCGTAACGCGCGCCGTTGGTGGCTTCGTCGCTACCGAGATGGACCTTGGCGACGCGCGCAAACACGCCCAGCACGGTGTTGGTATTGCCTACGTCAATGACGAGCAGCATAGAAATCACTTGGGCCCACACGCTTCGTTGGGCAGCCTCGCGCGCTCGGCCGACGGGCGAGACGCCCGTCGCTCCATCACTCATTTCGCGCGCACCGTTCCGCTCAAAACCGTGCGCAGGCCGTGTGCAGTGCGTACGCGCAGAAAGCCACGGGCATCGAGACCTTCGGTCACACCCTCAAATCCGCCATTCTCCTCGATGTACACATTCCTCCCGCGCACGTAGGAAGAATGCTCCGCGAATCGCCGGAGAATGGATTCACGCGCGTTCGGTTTTTCCAGGAGATCGCGGTACTCGCGGTCGAGCGATTTTAGCAAAGCGCCCAGCAACTCCACCCGCGACCACTCTTTGCCTGACTCGATGCGCAGCGAAGTTGCCGCCTCGCGCAAGTCTTCGGGCAACTTCTGCTGGTTCACGTTGATGCCGATGCCGACCACGACGTGCCGCACCCGCGTAGCCTCGGCGTTCATTTCCGTGAGAATGCCGCAGAACTTCTTGTCGTCCAGCAGGACATCATTCGGCCACTTGAGATCGGGATGCACACGCGAGTCGATGGCGCGAACGGCGGCGTGCACTGCGAGCCCCGCAGACAGCGAGAGGATCAGCGCATCGGATGGCGGCAGATTGGGTCGCAACACGACCGAACAATAGATGCCCGCAGAACGCGCGGAGTGCCAGCGATTGGCGCCGCGTCCACGGCCCGCGGTCTGCTCCTCGGCCACAAATACGCTGCCTTGCGGTGCGCCCCCGGCGGCAGCTTCCATGGCCGCAATGTTGGTCGACCCAATCTTGTAATAGTGCTGGATTTGCTGGAAGAGAGTGCCCTTCACCGCCGGCGCGAGCACGTCCGCTAACAGGAGATCAGGCACGGCGCGCAACTGGTAACCGGTCGCGGGGTGTCCGTCAATGGCAACGCCCAGCGTGCGCAACTGCTGAATGAGGCGCCACACCTCGGAACGGCTGGTCCCGATCTCGTCGCCGATCTTGGTGCCGCTTACCGCGACCATGGCGTGATCGGTAAGTACACGTATGATCTGCCCGAGGCGCACGTCCGTCTTTTGGACCGGAACCGCGGCCGCCCGGAGAGGATGCAAGCGGATTGGCTTGGCAAGTTTGATGAGGGGCATTATCCGCGATCCTGGGTTGAAAGAACAGGGGAGCGGCGCTTCTAAAATCGTCGTTTGCGAAAACGAAGTCGTCGGTCGTCAGCAAGTTCCCTGGTCGCCAGCGATGATCAGACTTGGAATCGATAGTGGCTGGCAAGGGCAACGTGCCGTTTGCGCGAAGTTTTAAGTCCCACTCCCTGCCGGCAATGGCTAGGCCTTCCTCAAGCTGAGTTGGGGGCGCGATTGGTTCGCTAACAGCAACGACTGTTCTTGCTGACGACCGGCGGCTGCGTCCCCTCACACCGGCACGACGCGCAAATTCATGTCCACCGCTGGTGCCGAGTGCGTGAGCGCTCCCACGGAAATAAAATCCACTCCGGTCTCGGCGTAGGCGCGAACATTCTCGAGGTTGATGCCGCCGGCGCACTCGACGGGAATGCGCTTGTTCCGTCCAGAACAATACTCGACCGCCTTACGAACATCTTCGACCGTCATACCGTCAAGCAGCAGCGCTTCGGCTCCGTGCTCCGCCGCCAGTTGCATCTCGGCCAGGGTCCGCACTTCGATTTCTATCGGCTGAGAGCCGCGGCGGTTGTGATGAGCGCGCTCGAGCGCTTGCACGATACCGCCAGCCAACGCAATGTGGTTGTTCTTGATCAGCACACCGTCCGACAGGTCCAAGCGATGATTGTGCCCGCCTCCGCAGCGCACCCCGTACTTATCAATCAGGCGCAGGCCAGGAACGGTCTTCCGAGTGTCGAGGATGCGTGCCTTGGTCCCGCTGACGGCCTCGACGAACTGCCGGGTCAGCGTGGCCACGCCGCTCATGCGCTGCAGGAAATTCAGGATCACGCGCTCGCAGGAAAGAATAACGCGCGCGTTATGGCGAATGACGGCTACCGGTTGGGCTTTGTGGACGCGAACGCCGTCGAAAATTTCGGGGTGGCTGGTCACTTCATAATGCGAAATGACGGCGCCGTCGAGCGCCGCGAACACATCGAGGATGGCGGGAATCGCGCCGATCCCGGCAAGGATGCAATCCTGTTTTGCCGCCACCGTGGCAGCGGCCTTCTGGTTGGGGTCCACGCAGGCGTAGCTGGTTGCGTCGCGCGTGGCCCGGTCTTCGAGCAACGCGTTCTCGATGATGGCGGTGATGCGGCGGCTGTTCCAGTCCACGGTACAGGTCTCAGGTATCAGCTCTCAGCTATTAGCCCAACGCCTTTCAGGTACAGCCCAATTCTTTTCTCTTACTCTGCGTCTTGTCGCGCAGGACTTCGTTTTCGTGCACCTGCTTGCGCAGGCCATCCACGACATGCGCAGGAGCTTTCGTCCGGAAGGTCTCATTCCCCAGACGGCTCTGGCCGCTGGCGATGTCTTTTTCGAGCTTCTCCAGTTCTTTTTTCAGGCGCTCGCATTCGGCGGCGACATCGATTTTCTGCTCGTAGACCAAGTGGACGTCGAAGCGTGCTGTGTGCCGCGCTCCGGGCAACCTCGCCAGGGACGATTCCACGAACGAAATCGATTCCACATTCGCCTGCCGATCGTTCTCGATTGCGCTCCGATTCTGCTCGATCAATTTTCGAATCTCGGGCTCGTGCGCGTACACCTGGATCGGCGTTTTCACCCTGGGCTCGACTTTCAACTCGGCGCGCAGGTTGCGCACGCTGACGATCAGGTCCTGCAACACCGCCATGTGCGTCTCGGCTTTCAGGTCGATCTGCTTCGTGTCCGACTGCGGGAAGCCGGCAAGCGCGATCGATTTCAGCGGCGGCTTGCCATCGTAGACCGCGTGCCAGATTTCTTCTGTGATAAAGGGCATCACGGGATGGAGGAGGCGCAGCGAAGCTTCAAATAAAGTCACCAGATTCCGGCAGGCGATTGCCGGCGCACGCTTGTCACCACCATTCTCCAACGTCAGCCGCGGCTTGATCAGTTCGATATACCAGTCGCAGAACTCGCCCCAAAAAAAGTCATAAATGCGGTTCGCGGCCTCGTGGAAGCGGTACTCCTCGAGCGCCTGGTTCACGTAGGCGGCCACGCCGTTGAAGCGCGAGAGAATCCAGCGGTCTTCGAGGGTTTCCGCCTGAACGCCGCACACGCCCGCCGCGTCCGGCCCGGCCAGCGCTGGTGCCCCGGTCGCACCCAGGCGATCCATGTTCATGAACATGAAGCGGGCTGCGTTCCAGATCTTGTTGGCGAAGTTGCGATAGCCCTCGGTGCGGCTGGGGTTGAAGGCGATGTCCGTTCCGGGCGCAGCCATGGCGGCGAGCGTGAAGCGCGTGGCGTCGGTGCCGTACTTCTCGATCACCTCGATCGGATCGAGCACGTTGCCCTTGGTCTTCGACATCTTCTGCCGCTCGGCGTCGCGCACCAGCGCATGGATGTAGACCTCGCGAAAGGGTACGCTGTTGCGCAGCGCTTCTTCACGGCTTTCGGGCTTCTCTCCCGGGCGCATTGGCTTCTCAGGCGGCATCATGAACCAGCAGCCCAGCATGATCATGCGCGCCACCCAGAAGAACAGGATGTCGAAGCCCGTAATCAGCAACGATGTCGGATAGAAGACCTCGAGATCGAGCGTGGGTTCCGGCCAGCCCAGGGTTGTAAAGGGCAGCAGGCCGGACGAGAACCAGGTATCGAGCACGTCCTTATCCTGCTCGAGCTTCGTGCTGCCGCACTTGGTGCACTTCGCCGGCGTCTCACGCGCCACGATGATCTCGCCGCAATCCCCGCAGCGCCATGCCGGGATGCGATGTCCCCACCACAGTTGCCGCGAGATGCACCAGTCGTGGATGTTGTACATCCAGTTCAGATAGATCTGCTTGTAGTTGTCGGGCGTGAAGCGGATGTAGCCCTTCTCAACCACTTCGATGGCGCGCCTGGCCAGCGGCTCAATTTTCACGAACCACTGCTCTGACAGTCGCGGCTCGACGACCGTGCCCGAGCGATCGCATTTCCCGAGCGAGATGGTGTAGTCCTTGATCACGACCAGGAATCCCTGCGCCTCGAGATCGGCCACCACTCGCTTGCGCGCCTCGAACCGATCGAGTCCGGCGTACGGGCCGGCGTTCTGGTTCATATGCGCGCGCTCGTCCATCACGTCGATCTGCGGCAGATTGTGGCGCAGCCCGGCCTGGAAATCGTTGGGATCGTGCGCCGGAGTCACCTTGACGGCGCCGGTGCCGAACTCGGGATTCGCCAGCTCGTCGAGAATGATGGGAATCTCGCGGTTCATCAGCGGCAGCACGACTTTCTTTCCGTGCAGATGCGTGTAGCGCTCGTCCTTGGCATTCACCGCGACCGCGGTATCGCCCAGCATGGTTTCGGGGCGCGTGGTGGCCACGGTGATGAACTCCTTCGAGCCGACCACGGGGTAGCGAATCTCATAGAGTTTGCCCGGGATCTCTTCATGCTTGACCTCGAGGTCCGAGATTGCCGTGCCGCAGTCCGGGCACCAGTTCACGATGTACTTGCCCCGATAAATCAGCCCCTGCTCATACAGCCGGACGAACACCTCGCGCACCGCGCGCGACAGGTTCTCGTCCATAGTGAAGTATTCGCGCTGCCAGTCGACGGACGCGCCCAGGCGCTTCATCTGGTCGAGAATCGCGCCGCCATATTCCTTACGCCATTCCCAAACGCGCTGAATGAATTGCTCGCGTCCCATATCGAGCCGCGACTTGCCCTCGCTGCGCAGCTGGCGCTCGACCAGCATTTGGGTAGCGATGCCGGCGTGGTCGGTGCCCGGCAGCCAGAGCGTGAGATCGCCGCGCATGCGATGCCAGCGGAGGATGATGTCCATCTCGGTCTGCTCGAACATGTGACCCATGTGAAGGCGACCGGTGACGTTGGGCGGCGGCAGAAGCAGGCTGAACGTGTTGCGCACGTGCCCCCCGGGCGGCGTGGGCGCGTGGAAGAGCCTTTCATTTTTCCAATAGTCGGCCCAGCGCGCCTCAATCGCGCCCGGCTCGTACGCCTTAGGAAGTTCGTGTGGCATGTTCTTGTGTCAAAAGGCCCAATACGGAGGCTGCTCTATCAGATCCGTGGGTTGGAAGGTAATCCTTGATATTACAGGCGGGTGGAAAAGGGGGTCAAACGCGAGGGGGGTTGGTGTATAAAGACGGCAAAATGCTCCCTCCCCCCTGCCAAATTGCACACGAACGACCTGATTTCGGACTTGCCCCTGGTTGCGCCGCAGATGTCAGTGAGTGTAATGGCCTGGTTACAACCGTTGACCGCGGGGATAGAGAGACGCCGAAAGGTCATCCGATCACCTTGCTGGCCAGCTGCCGGTACATGTGCATTAGGCGGCGGGCCAGCGCGGGATCGATGACCCACAACCGGAACATCGTTCTGCGGCCGAGCAAGTAGAGCAGTGAGACGCGCCTCCGTCGCCGGAACCGTCTGAGCGCCGCCGGGTCGAGCACCTCCAGCGTTGGTAGCGCACGCGCCGGCGTCAGCGGAAATCCAACCGTCCGCCCTAAGACCGCCTCGCGCCGGCAGATGTCGAAGGCAGAGCTCTGCGCGTCCCCTTGGTGAATGACGAAATGCTGACCTCCCTCCGCGAAGAGGCGGATCACTCGATGGAGGACCAATTCGGCTTCGTTCGAGCTCAAGATCAGAACGATGTCTCCGGGGTGCAGGTCTTCGGCGACCGGCTCGATCCTCACCCTCGTCCCCTGTTCGATCGTGGGGGCCATGCTCCCGGTGACGACGTCGACCGCGACCGGGACTCCCTGAGACAGGACCAGCCTGACGGCCTGTGGATGCAGGTTCACGAGCGCCTAGTATACGGCGCGGGCGCACTATCTCCAGTCGCGGGTTCATTGGCGAAAAATCCCGATTACACCCAGAACCGACCACCGATCGCTGACCTTTGGGCGCCGCTTTTATGAGACGATAAGTCCAGCCCATGATTCAGCTCTCCGGCGCCGGAAAACGTTTCGGCCACAAACTCCTCTTCG